>Ga0209536_100002108_pt1 | contig 32352 bp, 26 predicted proteins | sample DeeMarSeWOR28_12_FD_187461 | JGI IMG/M metagenome (GOLD analysis project Ga0209536, IMG submission 187461) | Marine sediment microbial communities from White Oak River estuary, North Carolina - WOR-2-8_12 (SPAdes) (version 2) | ecosystem: Environmental > Aquatic > Marine > Intertidal zone >... | reverse complement strand
TCTTCAGGGTCCATGCCCAGAATCCCGAGATCATTAATTGTCAACCCTTCCTTGAAATAGTCTATATTCAACATGATTGAAGCAATCTGAATAATGGCATCTATGGTCGGGGTGGGCACCCCCCACGCGTGGCCGATTAATGCCCAGGGCACCAGGCCAAAGGGTAAATCCTCGTTTATGTAACGTGTATCGACCGAGGATGGTGCCGGAAAGGCCGGATGACTGTGAATGGGGCTTTGTCTGAGGGTTTCAGATAAGGATTTTTTGCCTAACGAATAAGTCGCATAAAATGCTTCAAAGGAATCTTTAATTGGAATACCATCATTACTGATCAGTTTGAGCACCGCCATGCGCTCTGCGTCCATGGACAACATGATTTTGGCAACCGATTCGGTGGCACCATCTGCATACAGGTTCCAGCCTTTACCGCCAGTCGCTTCAATTCGCCCGGCATTAAACAATACCATGGGCGGGTGGACAATGGGATTGAGATTGTTCAGACTGGCAGACCACGCATTTTCAGCGGCAACAAATTGTGGAAATACGGGTTTGATTTTTTCCAGAAACTCAGCTGTCCGGCTGGCCGGCAGAGCGGCAGTCGGAAGTTTGCTTTTCAAACCAATGCAGGCGACCACTCCCGGCTCTGGGGCCCGCGTGGCATATAACAGCGAAATAGTCTCAACCGGCGTTACTCGGGTGGTCACCCCGGCTTCCTTCATCCATTTATGAAATCTCATGGCGCCAAAATTGGAGGTAAACACAATAAACTGGCCGTCCTCGAAGTGATGGGCCAGGGCTTTGCTGAAAGGCTCATGAGCATGGGCAGATCCACCGATGATGATGATGTCAACACCTTTTATGGCCGCTTTCAGATCGGTGGTGATCATATTGAGTTCGGCAAAACCGTTGCCGGCATCGCCGGATATCTCAATGCCGCCTTTTTTTTCAATTACGCGAAGATTGGATTCAAACTCAGGCATTTCGGCAAGGTTGACCGAATACCCCTTCAAGGTAATATCGGCCGCAAACGTTTGCCCCGAGTTGCCGGTTCCCAAAACAGCGAACTTGGGACTATTTGAAGGTTTTGGCATTTCCTGTCTCCTTGAATTCTTTCTTTCGCATATTATTCAGGACTCATTTGATATTGAGATAATCGACCGTGTACTTTTTGAGTTTTTCTTCGTCTATGGTAACGCCCAGCCCGCTGACCGAAGGGACAGTCACGACAGCCTCAGATATGTTCCGGTCGAAATCAGTGATGTCGTCAGACATTCTGAGCACGGAACCATAGGCATGTCCAATATCCAGTAAATTTGACAGGGTACAACCCAGGTGCAGAGAAGCCGCCTGGGTGATTCCGAACTCCAGCATACTGTTCATCAGGCATTTTAGTCCGAAACCATCGGCCATCTGGGCGATCTGTCTGGATTTGTCCAGGCCGCCGTTTTTGGATATTTTGATGCTAAAAACGTCCACCGCTTTTTCTCGAATAAGCGCAGCCGCATCGCTTACTGTGGTCACGCTTTCGTCGGCGCTCAAAGGAAAGGGTGCGTGTTCGTGAATGCGTTTGAGCCCCTCCATCTCCCCTCGCTTTATGGGCTGTTCAATCAAATCGGGTTGGTAGCCTTGGATCCCGTCGATAAACTCGATGGCTTCAGCTATCTCCCAGCCCTGATTGGCATCAACGATGATGCTGATTTCATTGCCGAACTGCTCCCTTACCGCAATCACACGTTTGATTTCATCTGCGATGGGAAGCGCACCCATCTTGATCATAAAACAGCGGCAGCCTGTTTCCATTTGCGCTTGGATGACAGCAATGGTCTCCTCGGGGGTGCCGCTGCCGACTCCAAAAAGAAGCGGCAGTTTGTTGTGTCGCCGTCCGCCTAACAGCGTATGAACCGGAAGATGGTTCGCCTTGCCGATAATGTCATAAAGCGCCATGTTGACAGCACCTCTTGCCGTTAAATTTCCATCTACAACATCGTCGAGCGTCGACTCCACCATGGCGATCCGTTTGGGATCCTGGCCTATCAGATGGGGGGCAATCATATCCCGGGTGACGGCCATCACGGATGTCGGCGTCTCAGCGGTGAATGGGCTCATGGGGTCAGCCTCGCCGAGACCGACGATGCCTTCATCTGTAAAAACCCTGATGATGACCGCGTGAGCTTCGTTCAGGGTGCCATAGGTTTTGGAGAGCTTGTAAGGTATAGCGAAAGGGATGGCTATGTGGGACAATTTTATTTTAGTAATTTTCATTTTTGGATCCCTTGATTTTAAAACATGTCTACGATCGATACATTTTTAAAGCCAAAAGCAGTGGTTTTATAATCTCTGCTGGATTTTAATTCTCGGACTGAGATACCGGTGTGATACGTCTAATACAAGGTTTAAATAAATTACCAACAGGTTCAGGTCTAAAAAAATAGCCTGGAGCGTCGGGTAGTCATCGGAGGCGGCTGATTGCACCGGCAGTTTCCTGCGGCCGGGCCAATTGAAGGTTTGCTCAAGTCTTTGCCGGGAAGCCTCATCCAAGGCTTCAGAGATAACCCGACCGGGGGTGTCTGTAGGAAGCCATGAAATAGAATAAAAAGAGCTGTCACAACCGCAAATATGGTCAGGAGGGCATGTAGTATTTTGCGAACGATATACTCTCTCATCCTGCTTACCAGGGGGAAAACCAGCGGTACCTACTTGACTGCAACGACTGGGCATGGCGCCATCAGTATGATGTACTGAGCGTTGGACCCAAATATGAGCTTCCCTACTTTCGATCTTCTTTTGACCCCGACAATAAGTTCATCAATTTCTCTATCCTTAACAAATTGAACCAGATCTTCTCCGGGAGACATCGAACTGACGATGGCTTCGGCCTTGCATTCAATCCCTTCGTCCCTGAAAGACCTCCTGATAGTTTCAAGCTCCTGTTCCGCCTTTTGAATATCCTCTCGGTTCATTTCACGACTTTGGGCCAATGATCTTACCACATATACTTTTGCATCAAAGGCTCTGGCGTGTTTCTTTGCCAGCTTTAGCGCCTCTTTGGCAACATTGGACTGATCATATCCCACCATAATCTTCATTTGAGCCTCCTATCTAATCAAAAAATGTCAAAGTATCCCCTTATAATAGCGGTAGGCTTTTTTTGCATTTTCAAACTGAAAAAAATACACCACAAATATCCCTTAAGGGATATAGCCATTCTTAAATAGCTTACAACAAGCTAGGCGGTCAAAGAAACGATCTCTTCTGGCATTTTATTGGCGATTCCCAGCTTCTCAAAATTCGTTCCCGTTGAAACATAATCCACGTTGTGAAGCCACGAAGTCAGCCGAACGGTCAATTCGATAATCGGCGTTTGCACTGCTGCTTTTTCTGCCAGTTGCATGGCGGGAACATTTAGCCCCGGCACATCTTCCGTAAGATAACGACTTCGCACATTGTGACCGATGACATCTGTGTAAGGGCTTTGCGGACTATTCACATACTCATAATAGGTGTTTGCGTTATTTTCGCCGTAATACATCTTCAGCTGCTCTAGCGTTGACATGAGCTCCAACGAAAGGGCTTTGCCAATGGCAAGGCGTTCTTTATCCATATGCATCATCTTTTCAGAGATAAGGGGGGTTATACCGTCCATGTAGTGACGAAAGGTTTCCGGATTATTTTCGATACCGCCGTAATTTAAGAGCACCGGAAGCGGATGGAGGATCTGATTGGGATTGTCAAGATCAACTTCCAGCAGATTTTTCCCGGGAATGAAATTGACATAGCCAGTAAAAATATCGTTCATAACGTCAACCGCTTCAGGGTTGTTGCGGCTGGGAGAGGAGGCAATTTTTAGGTGGGATTTTTTCTTGTAGATCATCACGGTATTGTATGTTTTAATCCGACATGCGTATGGAAGTGAGACCGTTTCAGATATGGTTATATTTCGCTTGATCCCGCGATCAGACATCATCTTTTTTAATCGCAGGCCACCGTAATTTCCGGGCACAATAATAACATGCTGGCCGTCTGTGAGGGTTGGGACCAATTTTTCAAATATAGGTTTATGCGCAAAGGAAGGTACAACGACTAAAATAATATCGGTGTCCTTTACCGCTTCTTCAATATCCATGGTGGCTCCGCTGAGTTTACCACCAGCACTGATGTCTCCGGTTAAAAATATCTCTTTTTCTTGCCTGATTTTCAGATAATCCTCGGTCTCTTCAAGGGGCTCATACATAATCACAGGATAGTCTTTCTCAGCGATTTGTCCGCAAACGGCTCTGCCGCCATGTCCGCTTCCTAGGACGGTGTATTTTAAATCTTTTTTCATTTCGCAATTTTCCGTTTCAAGGTTATCGCTAAAGGTCAAGCTAAGGTTTAAGCGTTAAATAATTTTTCTACATCGGTGTTTCGGTAACTGAACTTCTTCTTGAAAAAGAATTTATAACTAATTTCTCAATAAAGATGGCATGCGACGGCGTGCCCTGGTTTTACCTCTTTAAGGGGTGGTTCAGTACCCCTGCAAATGTCCATCACCTGCAAGCATCGCGTCTGAAAGCGGCAACCGGGCGGCGGATCAATGGGCTGGGCAACTTCGCCTTTAATTTTAGGAATGGGCCGGGTGTAGGCGGGGTCGGGGATCGGGACCGCGGCTATAAGGGCCTGTGCATAGGGGTGCAGGGGCTCGGTGATCACTTCCTTGGTGATGCCCAGTTCCATAATTCTGCCCAGATACATGATCATTAACCGCTCCGAGATGTTGGACAGAATGGAAAGGTCGTGGGAAACGTAGATACATGAAAAGTTCATTCGTTCGGACAGGTCTCGGATGAGATCCAGTATCCCGGCCCGAATGGAAACGTCCAGCATCGACAGGGGCTCATCGGCAATGACCAGATTTGGCTCCAGAACCAGAGCCTGGGCAATACCTACCCGCTGTCTTTCACCGCCGCTCATCTGGTGGGGATAGCGGTTTTTATACTCGTCAGGCTCTAATCCTGCCATCGCGATCGTTTCCAGGGTTCTCTCGCGAACCTCCGCTTTATTCTTATCGGTAAGGGCCCTGAGCGGCTCTGCCACCAGATCGAATACCGTATACCGCGGGTTAAGTGATTCGTAGGGATCTTGAAAAATGAGTTGAACTTCACGGCGGTATTTGCGGAGCTCTTCTTTGGACATCTCGGCGATGTCGTTTTCTTTGTACCGGATGGTGCCGCCGGTCGGTTCCCGAAGTTTGGCGATTGCCAGGCAGCAGGTGGACTTGCCGCAGCCCGACTCTCCGGCCAATCCCAAAATTTCGCCGGCCTCCAGGGAGAAGCTCATGCCATCGACAGCCTTGATGATTCTGGGTTTCTTGCCGCCTACCAGTTTAGCCAAAAAGGTGGGTTCCAGATAGAAATACTGTTTTAAGTCGCTGACGTCGAGGATTGCCATGTCTTTTTGTCTCCCGCTAGTTTGCGAAATTCTTCTACATGATCGGTGCGAATGCAATGCACGAAGTGCCCCGGCTTTATTTCCAGATCCGGCGGCCTTTCCTGTTCACATTCCGGAATAACAAAGGGACACCGGAAGGCAAAAAGGCATCCGGGAAGGTCCCCCAGCAAGGACGGCGGTGAGCCGGGAATGGAAATGAGTTCCCGATCGAGGGCCTGAATACTGGGAAAGGCATTTTTAAGGCCCAGCGTGTAAGGGTGATAGGGCTCATTGAAAAGCTCCATCGATTCGGCGAATTCCATCAAGCGGCCCGCATACATAATTCCGATACGATCGCTCATTTCCGCAATGACGGAAATATCATGGGTGATGAGCAAAATGGACACCGACGACTCGGACATCTTGCGGATTTCCTTGATGTTTCTTAGGATCCGTTCCTGAACCAGGACGTCCAGGCCGGTAGTCGGTTCGTCCATAATGACCAGGTCCGGATTCAAAACCAGGGACATGGCGATCATGGAACGCTGGCGCATACCGCCACTGAATTCATGGGGGTAGGCCTTCATCATGCCGGCCTGCAGGCCCACCGCGTCAAATAGCCTTTTGACAATCTGTTCACATTCCGCTTTACTGAAATCTGTGTGGGCCTGGATCGCTTCGATGCATTGGTCTCCGACCCGGTAGACCGGATTGAGGGCGTTCATCGCGCTCTGGGGGACCAGGCCAATTCCTTGCCAGAGAATTTTTTCACGGAAATCCTTCTCCGGCATGGCGAGAATGTCCTGCCCTTTGAAGTTCATTTTGTCGGCCGTTACATGAGCGCTTTTGGGAACCAGACGAATAATGGTTCGAATGAGCGTCGATTTGCCGCAGCCGGATTCACCGGCCAGGCCGACGACCTCGTTTTCACCGACGGCTAAGGTGATCCCGTCATTGGCTTTTACGACACCCTGTTCTGTCTGATAGTGGGTCTTGAGATTTTCTATTTCCAGAATCATATCGCGTTATCTCCGCTATCGCTGTTTTAGGCGTGGATTGGCCACTTCCTCGTACGCCCGGGAGATGAAAACCAGGGCGCTGACCATCAGGATGATACAGATCGATGGCCAGGCGAACCACCACCATGCCGTACGGATCTTACCTGAAATCCAGAGATTATAGAGCATGCCGCCCCAGGTGAGATTGTCCGGATCGCTAAATCCTAAAAAGCTGGCCCCGGCCTCAGCCAAAACCGACCAGGCAATGTTGAAAGACGTATAGAGCAGTAAAAGGGGCAAAATGTTGGGCATGATGTGCCCGTAAATGATGCGCAAATTGCTGCAGCCCCTGGCCCTGGCCGCCATGATGAACTGGCGCTGCCGGATGGAAAGGGCCTGGGAGCGCACCACCCGGGCCGAGGTGCGCCAAACGATGCAGCAGATGGCGATAATCACAAACCAGATATTGCGGCCGAAAAGTGAGATAAGGACGATTAAAAACGGCAAAAATGGCATGCCGTAGACAATATCGGTAAAACGCATCAAAATTTCGTCAATTTTTCCGCCATAATAGGCTGAGAAGAGCCCGATGTTGGCACCGATAACGATGGAAATCAGCCCGGAGACCAATCCGATCAGGAATGTGGTTCGCGTGGCGAGGATCATCTGGCTCAAAATGTCGCGGCCCATGGCGGTGGTGCCCAGCGGAAACTCCAACGAAGGGGGCCTCAGCATGGCCAGCTTGCCGTTGGAATCCCGCAGCGATTCCCATAAATCGTGAGGGGCAATCCAGGGGGCCAGGATTGCGACCACACCGAAAAAAATGAGAATCACAGCGCCGAATATACCGAAACGATTGTTTGTGATAATGCCATACTGGGTAACAAAAAAGTCTTTTATGCTTTCCAGTTTCATTCCATTGGCTCCCTTAATAATGGATTTTGAACATGTTAAAACCGACAAAAACCGTGGTTGGCCCTGCCGGACATCCCGCTGCCGCCTTCCTGCTCGACGACATCCTATAAATGCTCAAGCTCGGGGGATCTTTAGTGTTTTCCACCACCCACGGATATCCTCGGATCAAGATAACAATAGGCAATATCCGACACCAGGTTCAAGACGATGACCAGAACTGCCAGCATCAAAAAGGTGGCCTGCGCCACCGGGTAATCATGTGAAGACGCTGCCTCAACCATCAACTGGCCCATACCGGGCCAGGAGAACACCTGCTCGACAATGACTTGCCCGCCCAGCGCAAATCCGATCAGAACCGATGAGACGGTGAACACCGGCAACAGCGCGTTGCGGGCGGCATGCTTCATCATGACCCTGTTGGGGGACAATCCCTTGGCCTGAGCCAGCTCGATGTAGTCGCTGCCAGTCACCTCGAGCATGGAATCCCGCATAATCAGCATCGGTGTAGCCAGGTAGTAAAAGGCGGTGGTGATCGTCGGCAGCACCAGGTGGTGCAGAAAATCCTTGCTGAAAATCATTTGAATTCCGGTTTCCAGTCGCATGCCCGGGGTGGCCATACCGCCGGTGGGAAAAAGATCAAGCCGGTAGCTTAAGATCATTAAAAAGAGGATGCCGGTTACAAAAGGGGGTGCAGATTGCAAGACCATAGCGCTCACGGTGGAACCCACATCCAGGGCGCTGCCGCGTTTCCAGGCCATCAGCATGCCCAGGCCCGCACCGACCACCAAGGTAAAGCTCATGGCGGCGCCCATCAGAAAGATCGTGTTCCAGAACCGATACGTAAGGATGCCAAATACTTCATGCTGGGTGGTGTAGGATCGACCCCAGTTGAGCGTAACCAGGTTTTTCAGGTACAGGACGTATTGCACGATCAATGGCTTGTCCAGTCCAAAGACCTCTTTTAATCGGGCCTGGGCCGCCTCATCCAGGGCCGGACTGATCACCTGGGCGGTGGGGTCGCCGGGCATAACACGAAATATGAAAAAAAGGATTGTTGCGACCGCAAATATCGTCATAATCGTGTATAATATTCTGCGGATGATATATTCTTGCACCGTTTTTCTCCTCTGCTAAAGTGGAGGCGACCTGAGCGTTCAGGCCGCCTCCTTTGCCGGATGGCAAGATTCGATCTAGACCGGATAGTGGAGCTTGCCCTTTTTCCAGGTGTAGCCCGCGTCGGCCAGGATCTTCTTGGCCTTGTTGATATCCTCCGGGAATGGTTTGACCGCCGGGTTATGCCAGAATTTATTGGCCGGTGCGATGACCGAACCGCCCGGATCAGCCAGGCCGGACAATATGGCCTCGATGATCAATTCCTTGGGGATGACATGGGCGATGGCCTTTCGGAAGGCCGGATCGTTCAGTGGCGGCCGGCGGGTATGATAGCCCAGGCTGTAGAAGCCATGGTTGGGATATCCTTTGGCCACGACGTTTTTGACCTTTTGCAGATCCAGCAGCAGGCTGGGTTTGAGGATATAACGATTCCGGTCGCACTCACCTTTCTCGATGGCCGCGGCAACCGCGTCATGGGAGCCGTAAACGATCCCGATGATCCCGGCGCACTTGGGCGGATTAAAGTGCTCTTTAAAAGCCGACACCTTGAATTCCCGGCCCCGGTCCCAGTAATCCAGCTTGAACGGACCGCTGCCGATGGGTTTCTCGTTCGGATAGTTGAGCGGATCGCTCACATCCACCTTCTCGGGGATATCCTGCCAGACATGTTTGGGGATCAGAAACATGCCGCCCAAAAGATTGGGAATAAAGGGGGCGTAAGATTCCGACAGTTTGATGCGCACGGAATTCGCGCCGGTGATGTCAACGCTCGCCACCCGTTTCAGGATCTGGTTGAAGAAGGGGTGCTGCCACTGCTTGCAGTAATCGAATGTAAATTTGACGTCTTCAGGGGTCAGCGGTTTGCCGTCGTGCCAGAGCATTCCCTTGCGGATGGTTAAATCGAGCGTCAATGGGTCGACCAATTTGTAAGACTCGGCCGCCCAGGGCACCATGTTCCCGTCAGGGCCAACCCTGAACAGCGGATCATAGATCATGCGAAGCTCCATGAACTCGGTGGTATCCTTGGCCGCCACCGGGTTCATCATCTTCAAGGGCGTCGGCCGGGCTGTCCGTATGTAACCATCTCCCTGTACGACTTCCATATTGATATCCGTCCAGAAACTGCCGGTGCCTTCTCCGAGCATGGGAACGACATTCTTGATGCGATCGGAGCGATAGACGGTGGTCATCTGCATATAGGCAACGACTGTCAGGGCCTGTGCTTCATGGCACAATTCCTGCGCCTTGAAGACGATTTCCTTTCTTTTCTCGATGTCCATTTCCTGTTGCTGGGCAAGCGCCACTTTATCGATTTCGGAATCATTAAGACCATACCAATTGTAGCCCCCCTTCTTGTATTGTGAAGAATGGTGCACCTGGTAGATGAAAACATTGGGGTCGATCCGGATGGAGGCCCCGGACAGCATGACAAACCACATGTCATAATCATGCTCCATGATCACCTTTTGGACATTCAGGTTGTAGTCGATGGGGTCGGCCTTGACGTCCCAACCGATCTGCTTGAAAGCATCGGCGCACACCCTGGCCACCTCGGGTCTGACCGGGTCCATGGTGGCAGTGGCAGTTGTAATTTTCATGGGATCGACCGGCGCTCCCGCTTTGGGTGCGGCGAAAACGGCGCCAGGGCCTGTGATCATGGTGGCCCCGATCGTACCCCCGGTTATCTTCATAAACTCGCGTCTTCCTATTTTTCGTTCATTCATCATAAGCCTCCTTGCTGTGAGATGATTACTTGCGGCCGGCTTATTATTGCGGCCATTAAACTTAATCACGGTTTTGAAATGGTCGAACCAGGTTGATGGGAAAAAAATTGGGTGCCTTTTTGAACATCAAAAAGAGCACTATGATTAAAAACAGATTTTACAAAGGCTATACCTTGCTTATCAGGAAAAAATTGAGAGCTAAAAACCTACGACCCAATAAAATTGAATTCTATATTGTCGCGTCAGATAGATGGTTGGTTATTTTATGGAATAGTCAAATTTCTATAAATTAAACGCTATTTAAAATCAACCTTTTTATTGAAATTTCGGATCGGAGTGCTTGCGATTATTATGGCATTTCGTAAATAACGAAAATCACCGGTTCCCCAGTGAATGCCGTCGGTAGCAACAGCCAGGGCATTGATCGGCTGAATCAGCGCGGCAATGGTCCAGGCAGGGATGAAAAGGTTTATCGTCGAAGGCGGAACAAAAAATGCGACCACAAGCGGCTTTCCAAACCACAGGACGACGCCCATCACCATGCCTGTGAAAAAACTCCATAAACAAACTATTCGCGCAACCCTTCTGGTTTTCTCCATCAGCCGAGGACCGATGAATTAGCCAACCAAACTTTGGCCGGTGGTTGCATAAGCGTCCAGAAGGACGGTGCCAATAAAAAGATCTCTACCGATTTGAAGTAGCTTGCCGATATCACGGAGTCGATGGTGAGTAAAACAGCCGGTGCGCCAAAAAGCCGAATTTGAATGTACTGCGAAGATAAATGATATACAGCACCGGTTGCGCCCATGACTGTCGAAACATAGGGCACAAAAGGCAGGCCAAGGGCAGCCAGCAGCGATTCAGCACAACCGACGAAAACGTCTTTTGTATAGAAAAGCATGCCTTAATTTACAATTCGGATTATTTGGGTTGCATAACCCAATATGAAAAAAAGCTGAATTGTAGTTTGCTAGGTATATTCAACTTGCGAGTTCTAGAAATATTTTATCTTGGATAATAAAATATGAAATTCTTAAGATAATAGATATACAATGGGTGATGACACCGTCCGTGATAATCGCCTGGAATTCCTACCAGGTATACGGTCTCAAATAGGCAACCGCAGGGATTTCATCATCCAATTCTGTCCGGAAGGTGAAGGTGGTGACTGATGCCAGCGCCGGATAGCCGTCCGAGACGCCAAATGGCGCCAGTCGGCTTTTATGTGCGGGGATCAGCGGCTGGCGGTTAATCCACAGCACGGTAAAGGCGATGACATCACCGTGAGTGACCGCCGCAATGTGATCGCCGGCGTATTGACGGCGGGACCGCCTAATAAATTGTCGAACGCGATGGACGATGTCACGCGGCTGCTCGAACCGATCGCCTGAACCCGTATAAACATCGCCGTTCAGGTTATCGACTTCCCGGGCCGGGCGACCATCGAAGGGCGAGGCCACTTCCGCCAGCAGGGATGAAACGCGCAACTTCAGGTGAGGATTGGATTTGACCAGTTCGCCGGCTGTCTGCCGGGCCCGCAGCAGGGGACTGCTGAATATGGCCGTCAGGCGGCTGCCGTTCAGCGCCTCTGCGGCCCGAACCGCCTGGTATTTTCCTTTACCGGAAAGGCCGAATCCGGCGAGACGGCCATAGAAAACGTTATCCGGATTGAAGACCTCGCCGTGGCGCACGAATGATATTGCTGTTTCCATTCTGCTTTTTCTTCCGTTCCGCGCAAACCGGGCAATTTTGCATCTGCAGTGGTTTCTCCAGCCCGCTTTTTTGGAGCAGGGCTTCATCCTGCAATAATTCCAGGGTCGGACCATCGGCGGTGACCCGGCCCTCGGAAAGCACGATGGTTCGCTCACAGACGTCAACGGCCATGTCCAGATCATGGGTCGCAATCACTTTGGTGTGCTCAAAGGAGTTCAGCAGCTTGATCAACCGACGCCGGGAGCGCGGATCGAGGTCGGATGAGGGCTCATCCATTACCAGGATGTTGGGTGACATGGAGAGCACCGAGGCAATCGCGACCGCTCTTTTTTCACCCCCGGAGAGTTTATAGGGCGGCCGATTTTTCAGATGCGGCACACCGACCATTTCGAGCGCATGCATGACACAGGTTTCGACCTCGTCAGGCGGAAGCCCCAGATTCAGCGGGCCGAAGGCGACGTCGTCAAAAACCGTTGGCATAAACAATTGATCATCCGGCTTCTGGAACACCATTCCCACCGTTCGCCGCACCGCATTGACATTTTTTTTCGTCAACGGATAGTCGCCGATTCTCAACCCCCCCCGGGAGGGTATAAAATAACCGTTTAGGTGCAGTAACAGTGTTGACTTGCCGGCGCCGTTGGCCCCGACAACCGCCACGGATTCGCCATGGGTGATGCGGAAAGAAACCCCCGCGACGCCCGTGGTGCCATCGGGATACGTATAGTGTAAATCATTTGCTTCGATAATATGATGACTCATCTGAAGAGCTCCGTCAAAATCTTACCCATTAGAACGGGTAAATTGTAAAATCGCATCAGGATAAAAAACAGCGACCACCCGACGATAAAGCCGATCTCGCGATAGCCGATTCTATGCGAGCGCATGACATGGACATGGCCTTCAAATCCCCGGCAGCTCATTGCTAAATAGATACGCTGCGCGCGATCGATGGTACGCAGCAACAGCTGGCCCACAATGGAGCCGTAAGATTTGATGCCGGAAGCCTGGCCGCCAAACGACCGCAGCGCTCGGGCGCGAAAAATTCGCGCGGCCTCATCAACCAGAACGAACATATAGCGGTGCAAAAACAGCAGCTGGACCACAAAAACTTTGGGGGTTCCCAGCTTTTCGAGGGCCATGCAGACAGCATTGAACCCCGTTACAGCTATCAGTGTCAGGGCAACGCCAACCGTCAGAACAAAGCGGATTAAAATAGATGCAAAGGATACCCACCCGCCGGATACCTCTACACCGGCCAGACGGATCAGAATATCGCTATCCAGTAAGGGATTGAAAATACCCAGCATGATGGCAAAGGGCGAAACCAGCACCAATTTTTTTAACAGAAAGGCAGGCGGTACATTCCCCACCACACATAAAACCATAGGATATATAAAAAAGGGGAGCAGAGCCGAAATTTCGTACTTGCCGAAAGATACGACGGTAACGACAAATACAAGGGTGGTCAGCAGTTTGGCACGGGGGTCCAGCTGATGGACAGCGGTATGCTGGGAGGACAGGGTGTCCATGTAGCCAATATCAAAAAAATGTCGATCAATGGTAGCCATTGCAGTAACGAAAATCGACGCCGGCAGCCTTAACGGTCCTTGCAGCCGGTGTATTATTTACCATCAGCCTAGAAGCTTTCTCAAAAAAAGGATTTTGGTTCAAGATCGCGGCGGGGCCGAGTAGAAAACCGCAGGAATACATCAGTATTTCGAGGATTTTCAACGAGGCACCAACAAAGATATTGGGCCAAAAGACTTTCCCAGCACAGCTGGATGACGCATCAATCTGAATTGAAAAGGTGCGCCTTTTGAGATAGCTTCTAGCGTTTGCGGCGCTTCAGCGCATATCCAATCGAAGCTGCCAGGATCAGGGTAACCGCGCCGCCGACCAGGCCGGCAACAGTCGTACCGCCATCATAAGCCGGCCAGACCTCCGGGGTTTCAGCCGGTGGCGCGGAGGGTTTAGCCTTGAAACCGTAGTCCGGTAATAAAGCCGTTTTTTCCTGAACTTTTTCCAGAGAGCTGTGGATGGTTTCGCGGGGTACGCTCACCTCCTCACTTCCGGAAGTTTTGAAAATGGACCACTCCAATCCGTCCGGATGAGAGGAGGCAAACCAGCTCAGTATGCCGCCGGTGATAACTGTCGCCAAAACCAGCCCGATTAAAACTATTCGCATAGAGTGTTTGGTGACGGTTGCATCTCTTGCCTCCGGCTGTATGATTTCCGGGCGCGCTTTCCAGACAAAAATAACCACGGCCGTAGTCGCCAGGCCCTCGACCAGGCCGATGGCCAGATGAATAGGCTGCATGAATAACACGAATGTACGGAAGGGCAACTCCGATAAGCCGGACAAAACCGTTTGCAGCACAACGCTGAATGCCCCGAGCTGAAGCGCGAACAGGGAGGCGAGGGTCGCTGCTGCAAACAGACGCCGATCACTGGGACGTTGGGCGACAATCGGTTTGTATATGAGCGGATAGGCCAGAAAACAGGGGAAAAAACCAAGATTGAATATGTTGCACCCCAGCGCCAGCAGGCCGCCGTCGGCAAAGAACAGTGCTTGAATAAACAGCACGGAAGCCATGGTAAGAAAGGCTGCATGGGGCCCCAGCAGGATTGCCAGGATCATTCCCCCGCCGATATGGCCGCTGGAACCGGTACCGGGAATGGTAAAGTTAATCATCTGGGCCGCAAAAATAAACGCACCCACCACACCCATCAGAGGAATTTTGCGATCATCCAGATCGTCCTTGACCTTTTTGGAACAATATCCGATCAAGCCGGCAGATGCTGCCCACATTGTACCACCCACGGCGGGGGAGATTAACGCATCGGCCATGTGCATCGCTTGAGTCCTTTCAATAACAGCTCAGCTATCCTTTTAGCCGGCCATGTCAACCATGGACGGTAGAAACCACCAGAGGATGGTCTTGAAACAATTGAAATACCATCGTGGTTTTTGCGGCTTGCGCTTTTGCCAGTGTCAAAAAACACATCAAGCTCCGGAGGGTTGCAGTAGATTACCTAAGAAGAAACGCTGTGATTTGTCAAGTAAAAACCCCCAGTTGGAATGATCGGAATGGTTGTATAGGGGCGACCGGGAAATCAGAACATGCCGTACGACAGCACCTTTAGGCGGTGTCGGCCGGCAGTTTAGATCAGGATAGACGCCTGATAACCATCAGGGCGACTTTACCGATGGTGAGAGCTAACACGATTCCCAAGACCGGGAAAATGATGGTCTCCGGAGGTCACAACCCCACCGTGTCGATGGGAAAAAAGGCGGATAATTCTTCTATGCTATTGGAGGCCATATAAATACACACCAGGGTTTGTTACTCGAAGCCATCTCGAATAAGCTGTTTTTAAGATGATTAACAGTATTTAAGCATCCAGACTAAATACGGCGGCCGGCCATCTTGCGCCATCCTTCAGCGGTAAAGCGCTTTTCTCTATTTAACCCCCATTCCTTCATGGCTTCATAATAAGCACGAATATCGGTTTTGGCCAGCTTTTGAATTTCATCCCGTTCCTGATTGCGGCGTTTGGTATCATCGGGGGTAATACCGACCCAGGTGGCATAGCCCTGGTCAAAAACCCAATCAGCTGTCAATTCACCGGGTGAAATTCCCATCGAGCCGGCATACTGGCGCACGACGTCCATGTTTAATTCAAGCACCCAGCCGTTGTCCCACACCCGGCTGTCGATATCCGTGTCGATTTCCCGGCTGCACCGGGGGCAATAGACCTCCTCGACGGCGGTTTCGTTTAGCACACATTTTCCAAAAAAGATCTCGGCGGTATTTTGATCACAGGTGCACGGTACTTTATAGCTCTGACACATGGTCCCTCTCCTATTGGTTGATTTATTGGCAGATTACCATGCATCTTACTGTTTTATCGACTTAAGCGCATTGACTTAAGTCAAGCCGGTGGGACAATCCCGGATCTAAATCCACAGAGCAGGCTCACCCAACAAGTGCTTTTATTATGAGCTAATTTGTTGGTATTGGAGTAATGGCACGATGGCGAAATGGTTGGAAATTCGGATATTCTTTTCCAACACTCCAATCCTCCGCCACTCCAGTCCTCCATGGTCGACGAACTGACCGACTTCCGGCAACCTTCGGGAGCCTTATTATTGACTCTGGTGATCGATGTATCTTAAAGTCCATCAACCTTGATTATAACCAGCGTTATATCATCTTCGGATTTCTGTCCCCTGGTAAAGCGGTTCAATTCGTTGTAGACGGCAGTTAAAATGCCCTCGGATCCGGCCCCGGCATTGTTTTTGATGATGTCACGAAACCGCTTCTTGCCGAACATTTCGCCCTGGCTGTTCACGGCTTCCCAGATGCCGTCTGTTCCCACAGCGATAATCTGGCCGTTGGTAAGGCCGCCCATACTGTTCTGACGGTAGTCAAAATCTTCCTTCACCCCCAGGGCCACACCGCCGCCCTTCAGCTCTGTGAACTCGTCGCGCCCGGGATCGTAGAGCAAGGCAGGGTCATGCCCGGCTCTCACCCAGTCAAGACGGCCATTGGCAGGATCGATGCTCAGGTAAAACAGGGTCATGAAGCGCCCGGTTTCCAGTACATCGTGGGTTAGATGATGGTTCATCGCCGAAACGATTTCTGAAATGGAACCGGGCTGCGAAGCCCGCATCCGCAAAAATGCCCGGGCGGTGGTCATCAGCAGCGCCGAATCGACACCATGGCCGGAGATGTCTCCCACCACCACGCTGAAAGGCCCTTGTCCAGTGTCGCGTCGCCAGAGAAAATCGAAGTAATCGCCGCCGATCTCGTCGCAGGAGACGTTTCTACCGGCGATGTCCAGTCCCTGCACCGTCGGCCGATTCTGGGGCAGCAGGCTTTTTTGAACTTCACCGGCAAGCGCCAGGGCTTTTTTGTGTTCGGTCATATCCGTGACAAACGCCATGTTGCCGATCACATTACCAGTGTCATCCCTGAGGGTGCTGCCGTGAATCAAAATCGGAATGTGTCGCCCGGTCTTGGCCACGACGGTGCCTTCGATTTTGCGGTATTCCCTGGCCAGGATGCTGATCCGATGGGCTTCCATGAACTGCCTGAAATCATCAGAGGCCAGATCCAGGGGAGTTTTGCCGATGATCTCTTCCCGTGAGTAGCCCAGCAGCCGGCAATAGGCAGCGTTGACATCTATAATCTGCAGATTTTCATCCATCAACAAAAAGCCTTCGCCGGCGGTCTCGACAATTCGCCTGAATTTTTCCTCACTTTTGCGAAGCTTTTCCTCGGCCAGTCTACGCTCGGTGATGTCCACCAGAATGCCCTGGTTGTAAATTTTATTGCCATCGGCATCCCGGACGACCGATGTGCGGTCCTCCACCCAGCGCACTTCACCGGCTTTGTTGATAAACCGATAAACCTGGGTGTATTCTTCCACATCCTTTTCAGCGTAGTTAATGATTTCATCGCGCACTCTGATCAAATCCTGGGGATGAACAATGTCCCGAAAATGAATCTTGGCGCTCATGAATTCTTCGGCCGTATAACCCAACTGGCGCACGTTGTCTGAAACGTAAACCAGCCGTCGATCCTCACCCGCCGATCGACGAAAGAGTATGGCCGGGCTGTTGTCAATAATAACTTGAGCCATGCGAAGGGCCTCTTCGGTCTGATCCCGAACCAGGCATTCCTGCTCGAGGGTCTGGGAGCGTGCCTCAAGGCGGGCCTGCAATTCCTTGCAGGATTTTTCAACCTCGGCCAGATGATTCTGCGAAGCCTCGGCTTTGGCTGCCTGCTGCCGCAGCGTCTTCAGTTCCTCAATCAGTTCATTTTTCGTTTTTTCTTGATCAGTTTTCATAAGCTACCTTAAAACTGGCTTGGTGGAGATCTCATTCTGAAAAAATTCGAAATTCGAAAACCGAAATCCGAAACAAATCCGAATATCCAATGACAAAAATCTGAAAACCTCTTCTTTCATAATTTTGTCCCTTATCTTGAAACTTTCTTTAACCCTCTTTAAGTTTAGAAATTTAAAAAATTTGGATTTGGATATTGTTTCGGATTTCGAAATTCGTGCTTTGAGTTTAGGGCATCGTTGCTTCAATAAATGACACTGATAATGTTGCATTATTTAAGAGGACGATTTTTTCGACATTATGTGCGTTGCACTTCCCAGAAAGATTTCCGCCGCCTCACCTTCGGTCTCGGACAGCGTCGGGTGGGGATGAATGCTCAGGGCCATGTCTTCGGCCAGAGCGCCCATTTCGATGGCCAGCACCCCTTCAGAGATCAAGCCTTCGGTATCGCGACCGGCGATGCCCACCCCCAGAATTCGGCCGCTGTCCGGATCCACCAGGATTTTGGTCAATCCTTCCGGGGCGCCCATAGTGGTGGCCCGGCCTGAAAATTTCCAGGGAAATCGCTGTACATTGACCGGACGATTTTCCGCGTGCGCCTGTTCTTCGGTCAAGCCGCACCATGCAATCTGGGGATCGGTGTAAACCACGGCCGGAATCGCCCTTACGTCAAAGGCCGCGGGCTCGCCCGCAATGACTTCCGCCGCTACCTTGCCCTCGCGGGTGGCTTTATGGGCCAGCATCATACCGCCAACGACATCGCCCACCGCAAAGATTCGTTCGTCCGTGGTCCGCTGCCGGTCATCCACGATGACAAATCCCCTGTCATCCAGTTCAACACCGGTTTTTTCCAATCCCATGTTGCTGACAGCCGGTTTGCGGCCGATGGCAACCAGCACCCGGTCATAGGTTTGCTGGGGTGTATCGATATCACCTTCCAGGGTGACGGTGACGCCGTTGTCATCCTCCGCCATCGAAACGACCCTGGCCTTAAGATGAATACTGTCAAATATGCTCTCCAGCCTGCGGTGCAACGGTTGAACAAGATCCTGGTCAACCCCGGCCAGCAGGCGGTCTTCAAGCTCAACCAAACTGACCCGGCTCCCCAGGGCTGCGTAAACGGTCCCCAGCTCAAGCCCGACGTAGCCGCCGCCAATCACCAGGAGTTTTTCAGGAACATCTGCCAGGGCCAAAGCCCCGGTGGAACTCATAATTCGACCGCCGGGAGTAAAGGAGGTTCCCGGAAATGGAATGGGACGCGATCCCGTTGCCAGGATGGCGTGACGAAACTTTATGTGACTGATCTCCGCGCCATGAATCCTCGCCGTATCCGAGCTTTCAAATTCCACCCGGCCTCTTACGAGCTGGACACCCCGGCGGTTGCTCAGGCTGACCAGGCCGTTGGCCATCTGGTCGATGACCTTTGCTTTCCAGGCCCGCAGGGCTTCCATATCGATGCGGGGCTTATCAAAGGTCAGGCCCATGGCCCCGGCCCTGGCAGTGTCAAAGATGAGCTCGGCAAGATAGAGAAAGGTTTTCGAGGGGATGCAGCCTTTGAAAAGGCACACGCCCCCGGGCCGTGCACCGGGATCAACCATGGTAACATCCAGGCCAAGATCTGCCGCCCTGAAGGCCGCGGCATATCCTCCCGGCCCGCTGCCGACCACCAGAACTTCAGCTTCCTGGGTTAATTCACCCATGACCATGTCGTCGTCTCCAATTAATCCTTATTGCAACTGTTCAAGGTCACTGATAAATCCTTTATTCTCTTCAAAAAGTGGTAGAAGGTATAAGGTGTAAGGTATAAGGCTTTGAACGATCAGAATCCTTTACCTTCTACCCTGCACCTTATACCTTATACCGTTCTTTTATGCTGCACTCAGTGTCGAACATCAAGTAAATCGGTCGGGCGGGCCTCTGTGCCCGCCGGTTTTAGATCATCGCCTCTTGCAGAGCAGGTCGGCACGGCGGCCGACCCTACTTTCTCTGATAATCGGAAGCTCAGCCGGACACCTGAAACCGACCTTAAACGAGACCGAAGATCATGTGAAACCATCTGCCAGATACCAGTGACCGGAAACCGGCATCCAGTCTATATCATACTTATGAGCAGCTCATCCGGATCCTCCAGGGTATCGACCAGGACCTTGAGAAACCGGACGGCGTCGGCGCCATCCAACACCCGATGGTCAATGCAAAGCACCACCGGCATCATCAGGCGGGGAACGATGACGAAATTGCCTTTGTCTTTCTCCCGGACCACCGGCTGCATGCGCGCCTGCCCCACCCCGAGAATGGCAACTTCCGGATAATTGATGATGGGTGCAAAAAAACCGCCGCCCATGGCCCCCGCGTTGGTAATCGTAAACGTGCCGCCCTGCAGTTCCTCTACGGATGTTTTGCGTGCACGGGTTCTCCGGACCAGGTCGTTTAGCTCGACGGCCAGCTCTCTGATACTCTTGCGGTCCACGTCGCGAACCACCGGAACGATCAGCCCGCTGTCGGTATTAACCGCCACCCCGATGTTGTAATAATGCTTGATGATGATCTCGGAACTGGCCGTATCCAGGGTCGCATTGAAATTGGGGTAGGTTTTCAAGGCCGTTGCAATGGCTTTGATTGCGAAGACCGTAAGCGTCAATTTGCCGCCGATACGCTCAATCTCGGTTTTGTGCTTCTGCCGGAAGGCTTCCAGTTTGGTGACGTCAACCACATCCTGGCTGTTGACATGGGGTATCTGTGACCAGGCCAGAGACATCTGTCTGGCGGTCGCCCGGCGAATGGAGCGAAAGGGGACACGTTCCACCGAGCCCCACCTGGCGAAATCGGGCAGTTCGGGCGGGGAAACAGCAGCAGGTGAGTCTTCGCCCGCCGCGGCCGCCGGGGCAGCGGGGGCCGCTGGTGTCGCCCGGCCCGTGTTGGCAAAGTTACGAACATCGTCGGCTGTAACCAATCCGGCCGGACCGCTCGGCGCAACCTGGTGCAGATCGACTCCCAGCTCCCGTGCCAACCGCCGGGTCGCCGGCGAGGCCGGCACCGGACCGGTCTTTGCCGCGGCAGAGGACGGAATCGGCGGCGACGGCTCTGCGGCCGGCGGTGCCTTCTCTGTGCCCGGCATTTCTGCTTCAACATCCCCGGCTTCCAGGCCACCGGAAAAAGTCATCATAACATCACCGACGTTGACAATGTCTCCCGGCTTGACAAATATTTCTTCAACCGTGCCGGTATATGGCGAGGGGATCTCCACAGCGGCCTTATCGGTTTCAACCTCCAGAATGATGTCTCCTTCTTTGACCTCCTGACCGACATCGACGGCAACCGCCAGAATCTCGCCTTCATGAATACCCTCTCCCAAATCGGGCAATTTAAACGCTCGGGACATCACTTCTCCTTCTTGGAATGACGAATGGCGAGTGTCGAATGTCGAATGAATAATTAAGGAATTCTGTCATTTTTAGATTTTAAACCGACGGAGCGAAGCGACTCCACCATTCGCCATTCGACATTCGCCATTTAAAAATCATTCTTCATTCCCATTGGTCATTTAACAGGCTCATCAGACTTTTATCACCTTAGTGGCCGCCCTCAGGATCCGCTGTTCATCCGGCAAATAGGCTTTCTCACGGCTGAACAATGGCATGACAACGTCAAAGCCGGTTACGCGTTCAATCGGGGCTTCCAGGTAGTAAAAGGCCTTTTCCATTAGCCGGGCAAAAATTTCACCGGCCGGCCCGAAGCTGCGGGGGGCTTCATGCACCACCACCGCGCGGCCGGTTTTCAGGACGGACTGAACAAACAGCTCATCATCCAGCGGTGAAATCGTCAACAGATCGATGACGTCGGCTGCTATCCCGGACTTTTCTTCCAACGTCGCAGCGGCTGCCAGGGTCGGACGCATCATGGCCCCGTAGGAAATCATGGTCAGGTCGCCGCCTTCACGAACGAGCTGGGACCTGCCGATGGGCAGGACTTCTTCTTTTTCAGGCACTTCCTCCCGAAAGGCACGGTAAATCGCTTTGGGCTCATAAAAAATAACCGGGTCGGGGTCACGGATGGCACTGACCAGCAAAGCGCGCGCATTACGGGGTCCCGATGGTATCACCATTTTCAGGCCCGGGGTGTGGGCCCAGTATACTTCCCGACTCTCGGAGTGGTGTTCAAGAGCCCTGACACCGCCTCCGTAGGGCGTTCGCATCACCATCGGCACATGATATCTTCCTCGCGAGCGCCAGCGCAGGCGCGCGGCATGGTTTTCTGTCTGGTGAAAATTCTGATAGCTGAAACCGGAAAACTGGATTTCGCAAACCGGCTTGAGACCATAGGCAGCCATTCCAATCGACATCCCCACAATGGCTGCCTCGGCCAGAGGTGTATCCAGCACACGTTCTTCTCCAAACTGATCGATGAGTGCATCGGTTACCCTGAAAACACCCCCGTCCACGCCGACATCCTCTCCCAAAATGATGACGCTGTCATCACGCTCCATTTCCTGCCGCAGTGCCAGGTTGAGGGCCTGGACCATCGTCATTTTAGCCATGGTTGCCCTCCTTTCCCTTCTCCGCGAGTGCCCTGACAAACGCGTCTTTCTGCGCCTTGAGGTATGGCGGCATTTCAGCATAGGCATGCTCAAACATGTCGATAGGATCGCCAAGCATTTTCATTTGCTCTTCGGCGCGGTTGATGGCCGCTTGGATTTCTTCTTCTACCCCGGCATCCAAATCCGCAATTTTCTCATCCGACAAAAGGCCTTTGGTGGTTAAGTACTTCTGAAATCTTGAGACGGGATCACGCTTTTTCCACTGCTCGACCTCTTCATCGGTACGGTATCGTTTGGGATCATCGGCCGTGGTGTGAACCGCCATGCGGTAGGTCACACACTCAATCAAGGTCGGCCCGCCTCCGGATCGAGCGCGGTCAACAGCCTCCCGGGCAGCCACATATACCGCCAGGATATCATTACCGTCCACCTGGATGCCGGGCATGTTGTAGGCCAGTGCTTTCTGGGCCAGCGTTTGGGACCGGGTTTGTTTCGTGCGGGGAATGGAAATCGCCCAGTGATTGTTCTGGCACACGAAGATGGCGGGCGTCTGAAACACGCTCGCAAAATTGAGCCCTTCGTGAAAATCGCCTTCAGATGTCGCCCCATCACCGAAAAAAGCCATGGCGACATTGTCGGTTCGGCGATAGTTGGCGGCCCAGGCAAGACCAACGGCATGCAGAATCTGCGATCCCACCGGAACGGATAAGGGCAGGTCATTGCGATCCGCCGGAATATCGACCCCCTCGTTGAATCCATTGTAGTATAGAATAACGCTTTCAAGGGGTCGCCCCCGCCAGATCTCCGCCGCCGTTTCGCGAAACGCCGGAACAAACCAGTCGTCGGGGCGCAGCACCGCCGCAGCCCCGAGATGAGCGGCTTCCTGACCGCTGATCGGCGGAAACGTCCCGATTCTTCCCTGGCGTTGAAGGCTGAGCAGGCGTTCGTCAAACTTTCTGGAAAGCTGCATCGTGCGATACAGCCTGAGCAGAAACTCCCCGGGAATATCCGGTTCAAGGGCCTCATCGAACTCTCCGTATTCATTCAAAATAGAAATATGTTCGATTATATCTGGAAACTTTATTTCTTTCCTCGGCATGCAAATAGTTCCTTGTCAGTGACAGATCGTAAATTAGCACCGATTCGCAATTCATCGCCAATCAAAATCAATATGCTTCCATATTTTATGGTGTCAAGACGACTCCCGATAACCATCTGGAACAAATTGTCTTTTGGAGTATACAGCACCACCATGGGCTCCGAAATTGATGGGTGCGATCACATGTTCCAGGCGGCAACATTTTATTTCGTGGCAGCAACTTCTATCTTTACACCTCTGTCTCAGGTCGCCTGTGGCAGCTAAATGATTACACTGCGCTGATGGGAGTATCTCGATCGTATGTTAAGAAGTGCAACAATCTGGTGGAGACAATAAAGTACAACGATGGTCCGGCATTTTTGCTTAGCACAAAAATGGTAGATGGGGGGAGGTTGGTAAGAAAACTGCCAGGCACTTATTCAACTATTTCGAGAACAACACGTTTTCTCTCCTTGGCGGAGGCTGCCCCCAGGATGGTTCGCAACGATCGTGCCGTGCGTCCCTGCTTCCCGATGATTTTGCCCAGATCCTCTTTGGCAACTTTAAGCTCCAATACCGTTGCCTGGCTGCCTTCCAGCGCTGTCACCGTGACTTCCTCGGGTTTGTCTACCAGTGCCCGGGCGATTCGCTCGATCAGTTCTTTCATTGTCATTCTCCTTGGTTAAACCCGGTATGAACCCAAAACAGATTTCAGCATTTTATATTTAAGTATATCGGTTTTATTTGTAAATGGGGTAAACCATGTATTTTATATAAGAAAATGCCGTATGCGTCCTCTTACGAGGTTCATTCATCGCCCCACCAAGAAAATTTGCCAGCGCATATCCCTCTTAAAGACTTCCGGGGACCGGCGGCTTACCTTGTATTCGCCCGCATCTGCTTTATGTTCAGATAATCAGTATCTTGTCCCGGCAATAGACTACAAAATGATCGTCACTCCACCGTGGGCGGGATTCCGGTTTGAAACTTTCTGGATTCCCGCTTTCGCTGGAATGACGCGGGCATAAGCTGCCAAATTAAACTAAATTTTTTTACATTATTTCTGGGACACAACACCAGCAGCGCTCTGGATTGGAGAAAACAAACATGGACTTTGCGATACCGGCAGAGATTGCCGAAGAATTAGATAAATTCAAGGCCTTTATCAAAACCGATATTATTCCGGATTTACCCAACTGGTGTCAGAAAGGCGCGCTGCCCCGCACCCTCTTTGAGAAAATGGGCAAGCAGGGCTGGTATGGTTGGACGTCTGAGAACGGCAACCTGGTGCGCAAATCGGCCTTAAAGGAGTCGCTGCTGGCCGAAGCACTGGCCAGGCTATCGCCGGGGGTGGCCATCGCCGTCCTGGCGCATATTGACCTGGGGCTCATGGGACTGGGCCTGTTCGGCTCGAAGGAACTTCAGCAAACGTATGGCATCCCGGCGGTTGCAGGCGAGGCCATCATGTGCCTGGGAAATACTGAAAACATTGCCGGCAGTGATGTGGCCGGTATCGGCATGACTGCCGAAAAGGTCGATGGCGGCTGGAAGCTAAACGGCACCAAAGCCTATGTCACCAACGGATTGATTGCCGACTGGGGGATCATAACGGCCGTTTCCGACCCCGGCGCCGAGAGAAAAAAACGGCTGTCGATGTATCTGGTGGATTTGAATGCGGACGGCATCAAGCGCAAAAAGTTAAACAAGCAGGTGTGGATACCATCGGACTTGACGCGTTTGAGCTTTAAAGACGTCTTTGTTGCGGATGATCACCTCCTGGGTCGACGCGGACGTGGACTGCACCAGGTCCTCGAAATCTTTACCAACAGCCGCGTGCCCATTGCGGCGCTGACCCTGGGCAGCGCGGTGGGCGCGTTTGACCTCGCGGTGAAGCATATGCAACAGCGCAAGATTTTCGGCAAACATATCCTGGATTTCCAGGCAAAAGCTTATGAACTGTCTGATTTCTATGCAAAAATGGAAGCTGCCCGTCTCACACTTTACAAAGCCTGCTGGCTGGTAGACCGGGGCGTGGATTTCCGCGGGGCCAGTTCTCTGGCAAAATACCTGAGCGTCGAGGTCGCCCGGGAGGTAACCCTCTGGGCGGCGGATATTTTCGGTGCCGCCTCGGTCATCCAGGAGCACCCCATCCACAAATTTCCCATGGACGTCTGGGGATCGGCCCTGGGAGAAGGCACCCAGGATGTGCAAAAGTTGATAATATTTCGGGAGGTTATGAAGAAATACAACTAAATTGGATACCGGCTGGTCAATGCACACATCCGAAACCGGAATTCTTATCATCGCCGGCCACTACAAATTGACCAAAACGCGAGTTACGCAGGGCTAATATACAATCTTGCAAGGATGCGGGATTAGCGGATTTTGCATCTGTGATCTAAACTGAATATAGCAAGCATATTCGGGTTCTAAAAATACTGATTTGTTGGACATTTTTAAGGTATTAAATCATGCCGAAATCTCACAGAAATGAAAATGCGCATAGAGGGCATCGCAGGGAGGTGCAATCTCGCTGCCCGGAGCCTCACGACTTCCGGCCTCTAGGCACAATTATTTTTCTATTTAATTCTCCTATTAAATCTTTTGTTTAGATAATAATCAATTTTGTAAGCTTTTGTGCCAATCTCCTCTCTAATCATCTCATCAACCAATACGTTTTGGTAATTTTTTAAAAAAACAGCTTTTTGTTCGTAAATCGCCCCGTTTCTTCTTAAATTTACAGATCTGGAGGTCTGCAAGGCTGCTTTCGATTCATATTTGCAGATACAGTTCGAAATATATTCCTTATAATATTTTGCCGGTTGCTCAATTTCGCCAGCATGCCCTGCATCTGGTAAAGCTACCATCAACGCAAACGCCATTGCGACAATTGAAGTAAAAAATACAGTTCCTCCCATTTTGATCCTCCTCTCGCATTAATCGACGATTATTAGCCTCAATCCACCAATGGCCGTGTAACTTAAGAGAGGACAATATTCTGAAGAGTGAAGAAGAAAGAACCGGTCATTTTTAGTGCTTTTCCGTTAAATCAGCCCAAATTCAGGAACCAACCGTCGCTGTGACAATTTCTAGAAGAACCTGCCATTAATGGGTCCCATGTGCTTAAGGGGGGATTTAAAAACAGCGATCAGGTGGGGTTATAATTCATCGAGCATAGACAGCAGCGCGGGTCTAATTTGATCACGCAGCATTTTTCGAGACGACATGCAAATCACCTTCTTCCCCACATCAAGGTGTTTTTGTTCCCTATCAAACAACTTTTAATCACCTCCTTCCGACAAAAATTTGTAAAGATTACATCCCGTTGGTATATCCGGAGAAGAATAGCTGGAGTTCAGGCAGCGTTTTTATAATACGGGGAATCGAAATTTCCGATTAAATCCTAACAAGGCGGGCCAGGACTGTAAACCGTAGAAAATTGCTGTTTTTCTACTAGTTGAAACCAGTATCATTTGAGCGATATGAGCAAGGATTGTAGGCTTTTTGTTTTTCTTTTTAAGCCCAATTTCTGACGGATTTTCGCCCGATGGAACTCGATGGTTCTAACGGATAAACCCATTAATTCAGCAATATCTTTTGTGGTTTTCCCCTGCCGGACAAGGCTGGCAACTTTGATCTCCTGCGGGGTTAATTTGTACTTAACCGAGGTGTAATTGCGGGCAAACGGCGAGATGATTTCATCCAAATTGGTTTTGATTAGATGGAGGAGGGACGCCTGTCTGGGACTGAGCCGGGTATTTTTCAAGCTCTCCAGATATGGTTCAATTAGCTGTTTGGCATTGAATTGAATTTTTTCTTCGAGCTCAATTTTATCGTCTTCTCTTTTTTTGAGAAGAACCCTTAGAGCCGCATTCATTTCTTCAAGCTCATGCGTCTTATCTTCGAGTTCCTGTTCCCGGGCCAGCAGGGAGGCCCGGGCCCGTTTGTTTTCGGTTATATCATGAGCAATGACCAGAGTAGCGGTTTGGTCGTCAGATGTGATGGTTGCTGCGGCCACGTCGATCCACCTGGTCTGGCCGTCTTTGGTCAAAGCTTTAAGCTCATAGCGGTCTGGTATCGGCGTTTCTCGCTGGCGCACGAACCCCCGCTGTTTGACCATTTCGCGCATGTCGGGGTGAACCAGCTCCCAGATACGCAACGTGCAGGCCTCCTCCCTGTTGAAACCGTATATGGATTCAAAAGCCCGATTCACGTAAAGAAGGTCTTCTCCGACAACGATCAATATGGCAGCAGGCGTCGAGTTTGCCAGAGCCCGGAATTTTTCATCAGCTTCCCGCAGCGCTTTTTCTGTCTGTTTGTGCGCTGTTATATCGTTGCCGACGCAGAGTATCTCCAGGATATTGCCGGCCTCGTTTTGAACACCTTTATTCGTCCAGGCAATCCAGACACGTTGGCCGTTTTTGCGCATGTTTTCGTTCTCATTGTTTACATAGCGCTCAGGGTGAAGTCCTAAGTCTCGAATCATAGCAGCCAGATCCCGTCCAGACGACTCTGTTTTTGGAACAATGGTGCCGATAACATTTTTTCCTATAATTTCCTTTTCCGAGTAGCCGAAAAATTCTAAACTAAAATTATTGATGAATTTAACATTCCCCTTGGTATCTAATTTCAGGATGATACTGTTAACACTCTGAACCAATTCTCTGTATTTTTTTTCACTTTCCGCCAGCGCAGCGGCTATCATTTTTCGATTGGTAATGTCCCGGGCAACTCCCTGAATGGCGTATGGTTTTCCCTCCCGGTATATTAGTCCGCCGTCAGTTTCAATCCATACGCACTGACCATTCTTATTTTTCAGCTTATATTCTGTCGGTTGTCTTTGTGAACCGAACTGCCTAATCTCCTTAATTGTAGCCAACGCTAATTGCGTTTGGTCTTCATTTATTATGGAGCATATCCTCAGGTTGTTAATCTCCTCTCTTTTATAACCCAACAGACTCAGAGCAGCATCATTCGCATCAATAAATCTGCCTTCGAAATCGTGAACATATATACACTGAAGATTGCGCTCGAATAGAGCTTCATATTTAGCAGCTATCCGGCTGACTTTTTCATTTTCACGTTTTAACTCGTGAAAACTCGGTTCTAATTTATCAATTCTTTTTTCCACTGTAGGTAATTTGGTTGCTTGGGCATCAGGGAAACCCTTAAGGTGAACAGCTCATTGTCTTGTGATACATATTCGATCGCAGGTGGCAGAAAGGGTCTTTAGCTTGCCTGCCTGTTTCAGCGTCGACGGTTTTCCACCCGAGGTTAAATGCCGGCAATTTACAAACAACGCAAAGACCGGCCGTTAAAAATTTATTTTCTTGCGGACTCTCAAACTGACATCTCGGGCAGTTCTTTTTGCAGCATCGACGCTAACGTCACTTATGTCAGAATCCAATTTTTTGCGGATTCCAACTCTGAGAAAACTCTTATCTTTCGTGGCAGGTCTTTACCAATATCAGAATAATAGATGCCTAAAGTTTGTTGAAGACCGTTTTTGACAACTATGGCAGTTTTGGTACCTTTTGAATTTTTGGAACAGATTTCTTCGACTAAATTTTTAATTGTGTAAAGATCAGCATAAGCCATCCGTATTTGACCAGATGTGAAGACCCAGATATCATTTTTGTTTTTAAATCCCGGCATCGAAATTAATTTGGTAATACCCTCCATAATTTCCCAAAAATCCATTCCTGTTGGGGATTCAATGAGTATGTAGTCATTACAATCGATAAATTTCAGTGACATTTTAAGGGGTGACTTCCATTGCAATGCGCTGCAATCAATCACGCTTGCTTACTGACATCTTTTTATACTTCCGGCAGTGAAAATCGCAGGTTCGTTTTAATTGAGAATTTGGCCTGCCTGTCAGAGAGTAACATTTATTCTTTCCAATAACAGATGAATGAAGGCGTTTACCTGATCGTCTGATTGCGCGGCGCGTACAGGCAAAACTTCGATATGGTTATTGTTTGCCTTCCAGATAGCACATATTATAGAAGTTCACCTGCCACAACGCGCCATTCGGTTGTCTTTTCGCGCCATTTTTGATAAATGTTTAACTTACTGAATTTAATGATAAGAAAGGCAAGTATGAAAAGGGGAAATTGCATATGGCCGTGACTCATCTTTTGTCTCCAACAGATATTTTATGGAAATTATTGGAAGACTATGGGCATGACGCCGAATCCATATTCCTTAAGGTGGGCATTCATCGTGAAATGATTTTAAAGCCGGGTGCGCGTATTGCGCACGCGAGAGTTGATAGCCTCTGGTCTAAAATAAACGAACTCATAGACGATCCGTGTTTCGGACTGCATGGAGCAAAATTTTGGCACCCTTCCCAGTTTAATGCCTTGGGACATGCGTGGCTTGCCAGCAGCACTTTGCGCGAAGCGCTGAACCGAGCTGTCCGCTATGCTCACATTAACGGCACAGATAGAAAAAACCGTCTGAAGGACACGGCTAAAGGGCTAACTTTTACATTGTCCCAATCTCTTAGGCTTCCAGCCTTTATAGATATGGCAATGTCAATTTTGATGTCTGCATGCCGGCTTAATTACGGACCGGATCTAAATCCGGTGGAGGTCAATTTTATCCACTCAAAGCCAGCCTGCGCTGAAGAATACTATTCCTTCTTTAAAGCTCCCGTTAATTTCAGTGCTGATAGCGATTGTATTACCCTTCCGGCAGATGCGGTTGATAGTCGCCTGCCGGTCGGCAACCCCGAACTTGCCCAAATTTGCGACCAGTACATCACCAGTTATTTAGCCGAATTGGATAAAAATAACATCGTTCAGCGCGTCAAAACTGTCATCATTGACTTGCTGCCTTCTGGCGGCGTTTCTGACGAAAAGGTGGCTCAGAGATTGAAAATGAGCACCCGAAGCCTGCAACGCAAACTTCAGGACGCGCGCACGACTTTTGGTACGCTGTTGGACGAGGTTCGCCAGGAGCTTGCAGAGCACTACATTCACGATTCAACTGTCAGCCTAACGGAAATTGCTTTCGTTCTGGGCTATTCGGAATACAGTTCTTTTTGGCGAGCGTATAAGCGTTGGACGAAAACTTCCCCAAGTGAAATTCGAAAGTTGGAGCCCAATATTAATGCGTAGGCTGACAATTCAACTGATTGAAAGATTACGCCCCCATATATACAGCCCCTCACTTTCGATTAGAATTCCGGATTGCACAGGATAAACCTGATTTTTTTTTATGTGATGGTTTTGTTTGCAATGCGTGTCTTTTCGAAAACTTGGAGGACCCGGAGGTTTGTTGGAGGTGATGACGACATATGAATTTCGGGAGATGGTAGAATTGTTTAAATAAGCTGAAATTCTACCTCAGCAGAACCTGGATATCATAACGGGAAACCACATATCACTCGACTACCGGCACATTGAGAGTATTCCTCTCCAGGCTCAGTTCCGATATCCAAAGAAAAAAGACAGGCAAGCATGCTCCAGTCGCCTGATAGGTGGCTATCTGCCTGAATCCGCCGCCCAGTCTTCCATCTTCAATTTCGCAATGCGCGCGAATTCCTTTTCTTCTGTTGGGTCAAGGTGCCAGCACGATTTTTCCGAAGTGTTTACCTTCCTCCATCAGCCGATAGGCGTCAACACCTTCGCGCAACGGCATGATCCCATGAAGCACCGGCATGATTTTGCCCGACCACAGCAAATCGAGCAGGTCATGAAAATCCTGATGGCTCCCCATGGTGCTGCCGATGATGCTGATCTGTTTGCCGAATATGTAACGGATGTCGATTTCAGCCTGGGGCCCGCTGGTGTTGCCGACGATTACGATGCGCCCGCCCCTGGCAACGGCCTGCATGCTTTTGGTGATGGTGGCTTTACCGACATTGTCCACCACCACATCCACCCCCCTCCTGGCTGTCAGTTTGAATATCTCTTTGGTCCAGTCGACCCGGGAGCGATCCAGGACCACATCTGCCCCCAGTTGCCGGGCCCGTTCCGCTTTTTCAGCATTGCTGGCCACGACATAAACGGTGGCCCCCGCCAGCCTGGCGATCTGAATGGCAATACTGTTGACCCCCCCGCCGGCGCCGACGACCAGCACCGATTCCCCGGCACGCAGACCGGCACGGCGCAATAACATGCGCCAGGCCGTCAGCCCGACGAGCAGCGGCGCGGCGGCCTCCGGGTAGTCGATATGATCAGGTATCGCAGCCAGGTTGCCGGCCGATATGGCCAAATACTCGGCCGCACCGCCGCGCCGATGTTCTCCCAGAATATGGTAATCCGGGCTGACGCTATCCTCACCGTTGCGGGTAAATTCATCTTCGACCAGGTTCACGCCGGGATCGACCACGACTCGTTGGCCCACCTGCCAGCCGGAAACGTTTTCACCGAGCGCGGCAATTTCGCCGGCAACATCAGCGCCGCACCAGTGGGGCATTTCCAGGTTCAACCCCGGCCACCCCCGGCGAACCCAGATGTCCAGGAAGTTCAGCGCACAGGCATGCACGCGGATCAGGACCTCCCCCGGACCGGGTTCGGGATCCGGCACATCGCCGTATTTTACAACATCCAATTGCCCATGTTTGTCAAAGTAAAGTGCCTTCATTTGCAGCCACCTCGTTGCTAAAGCAACTCAACTTGTATAGAGTTTGTTTTTTGTTAATTTACCAAATAAACAAATGGCTATTGTCTAATGACAAATGAATAATTAAGGAATTCTATCAATCCTAAATTTATAAATTGACGGAGCGGCACACGGCGCAAACCCCTGCGCTGCGCGGGCGATCCCACCAATAGTCAATTGTCGTTAGACATTATTCATTCCTAGATAGTGTCCCCATCAAAGGCCTCCACCCAGGTTTCAATCAACTTGTCGGTTCGAACTTTAAGCCGTTTTGCAATGATATCACTCAGCTTTTTCATTAGCACAAATCCCAGATGATGATCCTGGTCGAACATGGCCTTAAGATCAGCCGCAGCAATGGCGACCACTCTGCAATTTTCGGTACACCCCGCCGTGACGGT
>Ga0209536_100002107_pt1 | contig 32353 bp, 27 predicted proteins | sample DeeMarSeWOR28_12_FD_187461 | JGI IMG/M metagenome (GOLD analysis project Ga0209536, IMG submission 187461) | Marine sediment microbial communities from White Oak River estuary, North Carolina - WOR-2-8_12 (SPAdes) (version 2) | ecosystem: Environmental > Aquatic > Marine > Intertidal zone >... | reverse complement strand
CGGACTTGGCGGAGGTGGTTGAGCGCGTGAGCAAGGCGAGGGCGGCATACCTGCGTTGGGGGCGCGACACGCTTGGTTGGGCGATCTACATGTTCAGATCGCGCTCTGCGGCCTAAGGTGAGAATAGCAGATATTGCCAATAAATGGGGATTCTGGCATATGGGGCAATTTGAAGCTGATTATCGGATGCTCTTTAAAGAGCTTCCTTCAGAGACATTAAGCAGATCAGCCTCATCAGAATTATAAATTAAAGATTCATAATTTTATTATCGCTATATATCAAATTATATCTTACCCATTTAAAGAAATCAAATTTATAAAAAGTACTTATTGAACTATCAAACTATGCTCTTCCATCAATTTGTATAACATCAATTAAAAGAGTTCGGTGCGACCAGAGCCTTTCCCGATACTGAGCGAAGCGAGGATATCCGGATCCAGCCTGCGAATGGACGCAGGAAGTTATCCCCCGACTAAGTCGGGATACGTCTCGCCTGCCCCGTAGAGTGAGCGAAGTGTATGGTTCGGGGTCCGAACCGCGTTGATTAAGCCTTCTTCTTGGAGGCTTTTTTATTTTAATATGAGAGATTGTCTTCAGATGGAATTTACTGCAAAACGATTTTGTTTATAATACCATACTCTTCCCACTGCTCCGAACACGAAAATAATTTATTCTTCTGCAGTAGAACAACATCCTGAATCTCGAAAACGATTATCCTGTTTACCTGTTAAAAAGGGGATATTATGAATGTTGATTTGAGATCAGCAATTACCATTATTTGCTTTTCATTACTCTTTCTTATTGTTCACACAACTACGTTTGCCCAGGCACCAGAAATCCAGTGAACAAAAACCATTGGCAGAGACAGTAGTAGTGTCGGATATTCCGTTCAGCAAATAGCAGAAGGGGGATATATCATTGTAGGAGAAACGCACTCATCAGACGCCGGTAATATCTCACAAATTGCCTGTGATTGCGATTATTCCAATCCTTCATACTTTGCCGAACTGTTTAGAGAAATGTTTGGTTTATCTCCAACCGAGTATATAAACAAATTAAAAATGTAACATCTGTTATGGATTTTGATACACCTGTTATAGAAATCAGCTTTATATCTTGCTATAATTTTTGAGCACCAAATGAATGGGGTTTTTATGATACTATTTATACGTTTTTCAATTCTATTTATTTTTTTTACCAGTTTATTTTTTAACGGTGCATACGCTCAACTTCCATGGACTAAAGATTCGGAAAATCCGTTGTTGCGCGGTGAACACGGAGCATGGGACCAACAAGTTTTATGGCCCAATGTTCTTTATAATTCTGATTCAACTCGGTATGAAATGTGGTACAGCGGTTCTAGTTCTAATCGCCCAGAAAATCTGAGGATACCAAAGAGAATAGGATTTGCAATTTCCCCGGATGGCATTAATTGGACAAAACATCCAAATCCTGTATTAGTACCGGATCCGGGTACATGGGATGAGTCATCGGTGGATTTTCCAATGGTAATCCTGCAAAACGGACAGTATAAAATGTGGTATACAGGTTGGAGCCCTTCCGATTCTGTTGTTGCTTTAGGCTATGCAACATCACCGGATGGTAAAAATTGGACAAAGCACGGTAGCAATCCAGTACTGACAACCAGTGGTGCTAATTGGGATGCTGGGGGTATTGGGGATTGTTATATTATGCCTATTTCTGGTGGATACAAAATTTGGTACTGTGGTTGGACTGCAGATTATAGCTATAGCGATATTGGTTATGCTACTTCAAACGATGGAATTAATTGGATTCCTTATAATAATAATCCTGTTGTTAAGCATGGTGTTAGCGGTTCCTGGGATGATGGAGTTGTAAAGTCGCCTTCTGTGCTGATAGTCAATGACATATATCATTTGTGGTATGCAGGTAAGAGATTGGGAGAGTCATACTCACATCAAATAGCTTGGGCAACTTCAGCCGATGGAATCAATTGGAATAAATATGATGATACACAAACTATGGATTCGTTGTATGCAGTTTGCGATCCTGTTTTAAAACCTGGCTCTGACTGGGATGAAGATGGTGTTAATACAGGTACAGTATTTTTGGAGGAAGATTCATTATTACATATGTGGTACAGTGGTGTTGAGCATTTGGGACCACCTAATCTTTGGAGAATAGGAGTTGCTACAGCGCCGGTTATACTAAATGTCCCCGGAGATTATTCTACTATTCAGGGAGCAATCAATAATGCATCGGATGGAAATCTTATTTTAGTTGCGGATGGCACCTACCAGGAAAACATCAATTTTAAAGGAAAAGCCATCACCGTGGCCAGTTACTTTTATCTGGACAACGATATCAATCATATTTCCAACACGATAATTGATGGCAGCAATCCCTCCAATCCGGACATTGGCTCGGTGGTTTATTTTTTGAATGGTGAAGATACTACATCTATTTTGAGCGGATTTACTCTTACTCAAGGTGTTGGTGGGGCAAATGGAAGCGGTGGTTGTGGTTGTTGCCGTGAAAACTACACTGGAGGAGGGATTACATGTTATGAGTCCAACCCTCTTTTAACCAATCTTTTTATTACTGAAAATCGTAGTATTAGGGGTGGTGGGATGTATTTATTTCAGTCAAACCCAAAGCTATCAAAAATAACAATATCTCGAAACATTGCAGGAGAAGAAGGAGGAGGAATTCACTTTGGTCGTTCTACTTGTGGTACAATTAACTCTAAACCCAAATTCGATGAATATAATCGTTGCAATATTTACTCAAATTACGCACCACTTGGGGGTGATTTATTTTCAGCATATAACGCATTTGTTACAGTATTCGTTGACACTTTTACATTAATAAATCCTGATAGTTCTCACGTTTATCCAATTCAGTATTTCATTTTGGACATAAAAAATGAAATGGTTACAGAAATTGAGAATTTTTATTTTAATCCAACTCAGTACAGTCTTTCTCAAAACTACCCCAACCCGTTTAATCCATCAACCACAATCGAATTCGTCTTATCAAAATCTGATTTTGTAAAGCTCAAAGTCTACAACATACTCGGTAAAGAAGTGACTACTATACTTTCAAAGAAACTGAATCAGGGAATCCATTCCTACACTTTTGATGGAAATAATCTTGCCAGTGGGGTTTATTATTACCGGCTTGAAGCCGGAAATTTTATGCAAACCCGCAAAATGGTTTACCTCAAGTAAATCGTATCCATCAAAAGAGTTCGGTGCGCCCAGAGCCTGCCCCGATAACGAACAAAGTGATTTTATCGGGGTCCGGTCCAATGCCATTAAATCTGCATAAACCCTATGATAGCCCGACTATAGCGAAATAGTTAAAGATATTCTAATTCAATGAAGAGAATTGAGCTTTCATAGTATCATAAAATAACTTTTGCTTTCGATATTCATTATTAGTAAATTTTAAACATAATTATTGTACGATGTTTTTTCTGCCTTTCTGACTGGTATAAGGCTTTTAAATAAACGCTGTTATAACCGTAAAGAACTCGTGGAAAACAGTACTCTATGCTGTTTGAAACGATTTTTTTTTGTCTGGAAAGTTTGAAAAAAGAGATGTACACGAGTTCTACTTATTTAAGCGAGGTTTTCAAAATGGAAACAGGAATTGTAAAATGGTTTAACAGTTCAAAGGGATATGGCTTTATCTCCAGAAAAGATGGCGAAGATGTTTTTGTGCATTACCGCTCAATCGAAGGTAACGGCTTTAAGTCTCTGAATGAAGGTGATGATGTAACCTTTAAAGTCGAACAAGGCAATAAAGGTCTTCAGGCGGTAAATGTCTCTGTGATCTAATTTTGCTTAAAGAAACCCCGTCTGGATAAGCCGGGGTTTCTTGTATTATCATCGACCACGAGGACCACGTCGTTTTTCCCTTTTTGGACGTGCTTCACTAATTTGTATCCTACTTCCTTTAAGCTCTTCTCTGTTCAATGCCTTTATCGCTGCATCAGCTTCGCTATTACTCGGCATCTCAACAAATCCAAATCCCCTGGATAGGTTATTGAAGTTATCTTTTATAACTTTTGCCGATGAAACCTCTCCATATTCTGAAAACAATTTTTGCAAGTCTTCATCGGTCACCTCAGTTGCTAAATTCCCAACATACAGGTTCATCTTTTTCTCCTTTCAAATTATCGATATCTGATAATAGATATTATAAGCGCAAAATAATGAGAAAACCAATGGAATCAAAAAGTTATTTAAATCTGGGACAAATAATGTGGGGAATTTCAATCGTATCAATTATAAGAGTTCGGTGAGACTACTGTCTGCCCCGATACCGAGCACAGCGAGGATATCGGGATCCGGCCCGCAGAGTGAGTAAAGAAAGCGGTCCGGCATCCGGTCAGGATCTGGTCATTGTTATTGTTGTCCATAACAATGACTTTTTTTTAAGCAGTATATATTTTAGCATCAGGTGCCTTTTTAATTGCACGGCGACTCTTACCGCCTTATCTTTCTATCATTGTTCTCCTTTGGATGATGACCTGGACGTTATACTTCATTACTGAGATCACGGAAAATATTTGAGGTGTAGCTAAAATTACCACATTGATGAGTTAAGTAGACACATTCCGACAATTAACTTCATAAACAGAATTAAAAATCGATAATTATATTTCCGCTTCAGTTTTCACTTTTTTTTGCGCAGCAGGTCTAAAGTATTTAAAGGGAGGGTGTCATGTTTAGATTACAAATATATGTAATGCTTGGTATCATATTATTTTATTCCTGTCAGCAAAACAGCACCGAACCAGGCGGTTCTGATAACAGGGCTTCCGGCACCGTCTCACTGGCGATGGACATCGCCAAAGCCCCTGCCGATGTCGTTAAAATAGCAGGAATGATTTACCGGCCGGAGCACGATACTATTTTTTTTGATTTTAAAATAAAAGACCAGCTGGCAACTGCAAATGTCGAAAATGTCCAATCGGGTGAATGGACACTGGAGGTATTTGCCTACAATAAACATGATATCATAATATATGCAGGTTCCACGGTTGTGATCGTCTATGGAGGGAAAATCACCCCGGTTGCCCTGCATTTAAATCCGACTACCGGCAGTATCGTTATTGAGGTAACCTGGGGTGACGGTAATGGTGAGTTGACTCCACGGGGGCAAATCATTCAGGATTACCATGAAAACTATCTTGGCAGTATCCTCGGATCAGATGAATTGGGGTGGACCGGTGATATTTCTGATTGTTCACCCGGAACCATATCAGAAGCGGCCCTGACCAGGACACTTCAAAGGATAAATTATTTTAAACGCCTGGTCGGCATGCCGGATAACATTATATTCGATCCGGTTAAAAATGATCAATGCCAGGAAGCCGCGCTGATGATGCATGCCAACGGCAGTTTGAGTCACAGTCCGCCCCAGGATTGGAATTGTTATACCGCCGCCGGCGCCGATGCGCTGGCAAATTCGCTGCTTGGGTATGGCTTGCACACCGGTAATTTTATCACGACTCTGATAAAGAGTGCGGATTTTTCCGGAGCTGCACATCGGCGTCTATTGCTTTTCTCCGGTTCAATCGACTTCGGTTATGGTTGCACCACCGCTTATTCAGCGCTCAGGGTATATGGCGATGTACCTGACTTACCGGCTGAATCGTTGCCCGAGTATTTACCCTACCCGCCGGCTGGCTATTGTCCGGCCGAGTTAGTGTTCGATACCTGGTCCTTCTCCTCACCAACCGGCGATCTGTCCGGCGTTTCTGTTACGATGGTCGATGCTGCTGGCGCTGTTGTGCCGGTAACGACTGATAATTATGTTCCCCATTATGGATTCACCACGATAACCTGGAGGCCCGATAACATAATCACAGACTCACCAGAGGACATGGTATATACTGTGACCGTTTCGGATATAGCCGGCCACAGCTCTTCGTCATATACATATAATGTGATCATTATTCAGCCGGATTAAGTCGCCCCGGCCAGGCTCCTTCAAATCAGGATAACGGGATAAGATTGCCTGATTGACATAAATCCGGATCAGACGATGATTGGTCCCCAGGCTGACGGTTTTAGGTTTAACACCACGTTACCATTAAAATTGTGGGCAAAATTTGGTGCGGATCATTTTATGAAATTCAGCCGGGAAAGATTTTCATTGTATTCCCATGACTATGCGTTATATTTAACATCAGCACCCCTCAATGACGTAAATGTTTGTGCAGATGCAAGAGAGACATGATTAACGAGTCATTTTTCGTGATTAGTCGCAAAGTTGTTACCCCGGGATTTAAAAAAGGTTATTTAAAACATATGTTTCTGACAATGCAGAATGATAAAAGAGCTGATCCGCGTATCATCACTTAATGATTCGTATTTTCTCCCGGGCCTGTGATTACTTGATATGAGCTGGCACTTTTTGAAGGAGAAAGCAGTATGAAAAGATTATTACAACTTGTCCTGATAACAATAACCATTGGCCAGCTATGTGCTTTTGGACAGACAGAACAGGTAACCGCGGCCGAACAAGGCTTGCAGGTATTTTTAAAAAAAGTACCGGAGGCATCAAAAAGCAGCTACGGCTTCGACCGGGATGATTTGCTTGAGGATGCGTATTTGGGCAGGCCCTTCAACCTCTATACCATTACCCCTGCACGCCTGGCGGATTTTAAGTCGGGCGATTCGGTTAATTCAGTCATTTCCCAAACCAGCCTATGGTATTTTCCCGTAATGCTGCATGATAAAATAAAGACTATTTTAGTGGTTGATAAAATACAGGATAAATGGTCGGCGGTCTCATTGGGATATACGCCTCTGGCCAGAGAAATAGAGGAAATTATACGACAGTGGCCGGAATCAAAAGGCTTCAATCCAAAAATAATTATTGTATTTCAGGCCGATAAATATCTTTTTACCATACCGGAGATTGACGGATACAATCTGACATTTATTGATGATCACTATGAACCGGAAATAAACAAAGGCTGCCGAAAAAAACCATTGAATACAACCGATACAGACAGTTCCAGATATTCGACTCTGGTTGAAATTTCAAAGACTATTGAGCTGCTCAAGCCTTTAGTGGAAAGCAGTATAAATGAGTGAATATAAGGAATCTTCATGAATCCGACTTCATATATTTATATCATATTATATTTAATATTGTTTTTATCTGCCAAGATAATTGCGCAGGTATTGGCTGTTCCTCAAAAATATCAGGAAAAAAGTCAATGGTGCTGGGCCGCCACATCACAGGCAGTTTTGGAATATTATGATGTAAGGAAAACACAGTCAGAAATCGCCCAATACGGAACCGAGGGTGAAAATATCTGGAACTGGCTGTACGGCAGCACCTCCGATCCCACCCGAAGAGGGGTTGATATAATTCTTGATTATTTTGGAGATATATCCTGTCGACGATATAGCAGCTATTTTTCAATAGAAAAGGTGCTGGATGAAATCAATGGTAACAGGCCGATCCCGATCAGATGGGGATGGGATAGTGGCGGGGGGCATATACTTGTATTGCACGGTATCAGTGACAGCCTTATTTATCTAATGGATCCCTCCCGGGGGCCGACCATAAACAGCTATGACTGGTTGCTTAAAGGGAGCAGTCACACCTGGACACATAGCTTGCAACTTCTGAATACACCGGTATCGGTTTTCATTACATCCGATCATCTGCCGAATACTCCGGTACTCCATCAGAATTATCCCAATCCATTCAATCCGGGGACAACGATTAAGTTTGTCCTGCCGGAGACCGAATGGGTAACACTGAACGTGTTTAACCTTCTCAGCCAGCAGATGGTTACCCTGGTATCGGAAAAACTGCCCGCCGGAGAGTACAGCTGCTTCTGGGATGCGGGGGATCTGGCCAGCGGAATCTATTACTATCAGATCAGCGCAGGTGACTTTCGGGATGTGAAAAAGATGATCTTGGTCCGATAGTGTCATATGACAACATGATAGATTTTTTTGACAGGATTGACAGGATAAATTTATAAGGTAATGATAAGCTATTAAAAAGTGTGAGTATGGATAAAATTATAGATTAAATATTGAAATTAAACTATTTAGAACTATTCACGTTTGCTGTTTTCTTGTAATCCTGTCGATAAAATAGTGCGATGGTCATATGCTACAAACTTACGCCAATGGATTTACCGGGGTTTGATCCGTTTTTGCGCGAGCCAGTCTGCTAATTTTATCCGAGGAGCACCCAGAATATGATTTGCTTCTGACGGATCACCTCTTTCCCCGATTTTTTCAAATGCGGACATAAAATTGCTTACCAGTTTCAGTTCTTTCTTACCCTTTATTAAAGCCAAGATGTTGGCAAGCCAATACGGTATTGAGGGCACTTTTTTGATCTCCGGATGGAAAGCTGCACAGTATCGTTTGACCGCCCCATGAAAAAGAATACCTTCCGGTCCGTGAATAATAAATCTCTTATTGATGGCATCCTGTAACCCATACGAAGCCGCTACCATCCGGGCGTAATCGTCTGCGGCAATAAGATGATACGGATTTCGTTGCTCCCCAAAAACAGCCGCCCGGCCTCCCTGCACGTATTTCGGCAATACCTCCATGAACCAGGTGGGACAAAATATACAGTAAGCTACACCGGAATCACGTATGGCTTTCTCGGCTAAGAATTTCCGCTTTATCAATGGAACCCAGGTATTTTCCTCAGCAACCGACGTGCCCGATATATATGTAATACGTTGAAGTTTCATCTTCGACGCCACTGACGAAATATTTTCCACTCCGGCCTGTTCAATTTCTCCGGATAGGTTGATATGAGCGCCTTAACAATCGGCCAAAACTTTCGCAAGACTTGCCGTATCCTGAACATTTCCTTCAACAACCTCAAATTCATCTCCGAACCTGTTTGCGGCTTTTTTAATATCCCGGATCATCAGCCGCACAAGATAACCGCTTTGTTTCAGGAGCCGGGCAACTGGGTCACCCAACAGGCCGGTGGCACCGATAACCACTATCCTTTTTCTCATTTTCTCTTTCCTTTCTCACTGGTGCAAACTGACGCTTAGGCTCTTATTTTTCATGAAGAAATCATTCAAATGTACGTTTGCGTATACCGGAGCCACCAGATCGGGGGTAATCACTGTCATTAAGAACTCAACGGGTTCATTGTTCTTCAATATTTTCACCAAATGTTTCATTCAGGAATTTAGCCGCATTGCCGGGACCATCCCACTTTATAAGCTCAGCCTGAAATGCCGTTACTTTTTCTTTCGCCGCCTGGTCATTCAGAAGTGTGTCAATCGCCCCGAGCACCGCGGAGGCTGTTACTCTTTTCTTATTCAGGCGGATGGCAAATCCCTTTCTGACACAGGCATCCAGATTGGCCTGTTGTTCCGCATGCATGCCGATCCCTACAATGGGGGTTCCCGACAGGCAGGCGTTCATGACCGTATTCTGCCCGCCGTGGATTACTGAAATATCAGCGAGGGGATTAACCTTATGGGCCGGTAAAAAACCGGTAACAATAACATTGGAAGGAATTTCCAGATCCATTTCTTTTATATGGGAGTGAACCGGAGCAATCACACGATACGGCCTGTCTTTAAATCCTTTTATGATGTCTGCTATTAATCCCGGTTTTCCGGAACTGCCCATGGCAAAATAAACGATCGGTCTGTCTTTTGGCATATCGGCAATTTCTCCTGGGATCTCTCCGTTCAACCTGAATGGCAGAGGGCCGATATAACGGAGACTGGGACGTATTTCCGAAAACCCCACCCATTCCGGAATGTCAGCCAGCAGTGTATAATCGCCTTCCAGTAATTCCATGATATTTTTGAATTCCCTCAGCCCATATTCGCGGGCCATCATATTGAAATGCTTCACCGGCAGTTTCAGGTTCAGCACCTTCCTGCTCACCCAGTTGTTCAACTGTTCATCAGAAAACAACCGGTGGAGAAAGGTATAATCCCTTCTGTCCGGAATTGATTGCAGACCAGCCGCATAATATTCCGTGATGCTCGTCGAGTGCAGTACATTGACCAACGGCACACCGATGATCCTGGTGGACAGCAAAACGCTCTGACACCATCCGGTAAGCACACAGGCAGGTTTTATTTCCTTAAATACTTTCAGCTCATTTTCAATTCTGGGTCGCAGCTCAGCAGCTGTAAAATAGCCAACCGTATTCAGGGTTTCTCCACGCAGAGCTTTTCTTATATGCTGCAACTGCTTCTCGCTTAAACGGGGTTCCATTCTTTGTAATTTGAAGCCTTCATCTTCAATCAAACGTTCATAATCCCCGCCATAACTCAAAAACACAATATTAAACAGGCCTCTGCATGTCCTGGCCATCTCAATATGTCTGCCGGTCTCGGCAAGGTTGTAACCTGCAACCGCAAATACAATTGTTTTCATAATAAATACCTTTGCTTAAAAATATATGAAAAATGGATCCTGTTGCTGTTTCAATACACCTTAATTGAATAAATCTTCACAATTTCTATAGTTCAAAGCTTTATGTTCTTCTTCAGAGAAACCGTCGAATTTCAATTGCTCCAAAGTGTACGCCCATTTACGTAAGGCGGATTCTCTATACAGCATGGGGATTGACACGAAGTCACCGATTTTTCCGGAATGATCTGCTTTGACCTTAAACTATTATCGTTACAGGATTTTGTCAAATTTTTAGAGAGTGAAAATAAAATGGGCTCCCTTTTTTGTCTTGTGGAAAATATTCATAATTTATTCAGCGAAAATAGATCTTTATTTTACTGGGTATATCAGCTGATATTCCTGGAAGATTGGAACGATGTAATGCTGGCCGGGTAAGATATATAAATCAACATATATAGTTGGAATTAATATTCAAGCTCGATTATAGACATCATCCGATGCTCTCAATCGTGAGTGTGAAATTAAAAATCGGTATAAAAAGAAATTCAATGAATATATAACATACGCCGCCGGTCTTTACTTTCGCTTGCCTGATGATATCTGTTACATGATGAAAGCTGCAGGGGAACTGGGAATCACACCGGTCCAACCAATCTTTGGAGAACAAAATGAATAATTTTTTTTTAAAGCACATGATGATATCTTGCATGATAATTGTATGGTTTTCCGCAGAATCCCGGGCGGGCGGACGCAATTTCAAAGAGCTGGCCAGGTTTAAAATGGCCGAAGCCCGGCAGGGTGTCGCTGTCGATGCAAACCATATATACGTGATCGGCACCAGAAGTATCGGGAAATATGAAAAAGACACGGGAAACCCTGTGGCAAAATGGGAGGAGACAGATGATGGTCCGATTATTCATCTGGACAGCGGGGTGATTATCGAAGGAAGTCTTTACTGTGCCCATTCGAATTATCCGGGGATACCGATGACCAGTTCGGTCGAAATCTGGAATGCTGCAACGCTCAATAAAACCGGGTCCCATAGTTTTGGCATTTACCGGGGTTCCTGCACCTGGATTGACCGGTATGACGGTCATTGGTGGGCGGCATTTGCCCACTATGACAAATGGAAACCGGTTACGGGCAAAGGTACGGAATGGACGACCGTTGTCAAGTTCGATGATCAATGGCAGGAATTAGAATCCTGGGTGTTCCCCGAAAATGTAATTGACAGATTTCGGCCGATGAGCAATTCCGGCGGCTCCTGGGGACCGGACAGTCTTCTTTACTGCACCGGCCATGACAGGCCGGAAATCTATGCGTTTAGACTGCCGAAAAGAGGTTCGGTATTGGATTTAGTCGACATTATTCTCATTGATATACTGGGCCAGGGTGTTGCCTGGGATCGCTCGGTTCAAAATACCATTTATGGCATCAGAAAAAAAGACAAGGAAGTAATTGTATCCGAACTCGTCACGAATGAATAGTCTCTATTATCATCGCACATGTATTGATCTCTTTAAAAAACCGATTTGTATTCCCCTGAGCTTGAGTGAGCACGCTACTGACAAATATTGATTCTTGTGAGATGAAAATGGAGCGCCTGATGAGCAGTGATAACTCTTCAGATTCGGGATCGATCTACCCGGGGGTGATCTTGCTTTAGTCAGATCTGTCTTCAGCAACTAAGAATATACAGTTGGGTTGACTGATAATTAAGCTCCTTAATTTTAACATATGTATAACATAATCAGGGTAGAACATAAAATTTGAAGAGTTCAATATTACATCAATATTCTCAAACCGGTGTGCGACTTTTTGATTCATCAACAGAATATTTTATCCGGCATGTTTTGGGATGATATTCATCATAATTTAACGGGATAGGTACAGAATAGCCTGATTGTCTCCAATAATATCAATAAATGGCTCATATTATACCGGCCCGTGAACAACTGACTAAAACTGTGCCTCCCAGCAATAATTACACAGTGTGTTCTACAATGCCCGAATGAGTAACATGTGCGTTGTGTATAAGGATAGTTGCAAGTTACCGCTCATGTGCCCATGCGGTTGAGACTGAGTAGGTCACAATCCGATCCACAAAGTGACAGATGATGTTTAAAAATTACCCATCATGATAATATATCTGATCTTGACTTCATCAAAGATATCCGGTGATCCCGGATATGATCAATATGCTTATTAAAAATATAAAGCGATAATTGCAGGAATTACAATTACTATCGATACTGATCTTCCGCAGTGTACACTGGCGAAGTGGCCGAATTTCGAACAGATTAGCAGTTAAAATAAAGCCCGAGAAAAAAAAGCCCGATGATATAAGTAGACACTTCGGTTTAAAAAGGAAGGGTCATGGCAAAACCAATTCGTGCACGTATCTACTATCATATTGAGGAAAAAATATGTGAAAAGGGCAATTATCTGATCGATGACGAACTGATCCCCGGTTATCGCAATTATTATTATAAATCAGCCCTCTGGCTTACCTGGCGCCTGCCCCGGTCCAAAACGAAACTGCTCAGGTCGGTTAAAAAATGGAAATGGAAACACCCCGGGATAGAATACGATCAGTCAAAAATGGATTTGGAAAATCGGTCTCAGGATTATTATGCCGATTTTTTACTCGACGACCGCAGAATTGAAAATTACGATAAGTTTCACGGCCTTGAATCTACCATTTTTACCCAGATTCAGAATAAAATCGGGCCAAGTGAAATTTATATCTTCTTTGATAACGGTAAGGAAATCTATATCAAACCGGCCAGCCCGAAAAGAGTACTCAAAAGACTCGAAAAACTGCTGAATTGAATCCGTGAGTTCCCTGCCAGTTTCAGATTGAACCTTCCTGGATTTTATCCCCCTGAATCAAAGACTATTTATCGAAGGGTATGCCTGCGTCTCACCCGATTTCAAACAGGATAACCGGGTGGACAGGATTAAATCTGTTATAGAGAGAAATTTCTATGCGATCACATCGAATAATTTGCCATGTTCCAGCTGGCATAAATTTCAAGTATATCCCGCTTCTCCTGGTATTCCTGTAAAAAAATCGGTTTTGGAATCGTATGAGTACTATCGGATTAAAACAAGCTTCCGCGCGTCGTTCGCGTCGATGGTTCTCAGACAGCAGAGATACAAACCGCTGGCAACCGGCCGGCCATTATCATCCCTGCCATCCCAGACGGTTTCATATTCACCTGGGAGCAGATCGCCGTTCTGTAATAGTCTGACCTTTCTTCCCGCAACATCCATTATTTCAACCAGGACATCCGAAGGCTTTCCGATCCGGTAACGGATCGTGGTAGCCGGGTTAAACGGATTGGGATAATTCTGAAGCAACCGGGTCGTTTGCGGCAAATTGCCTTTTTTTTCGGCAGCGATATCGGATATTTCCTGAATCAATTGAATTTTCAAAGCGTCTGCACGCAATACAACGCCGGCTGTATATGAACCTGTGGTGACCACCCGCACCTGAACCGGAATACCGGCGGGCAGATAATAGCGCCCGATCGTGCACCATGTACCACTGTTGCTGTTCTGATCAAGATAAACCGAATCGATGGGTACACCGTCAATGCTTATCTCGTATAAAGCGTTGTCGGTGCTGTTGACCGTCGTGGGAACGATTTCAAATAGCTCATATATACCGCTTATCACCAGGGGCGTGGTGAATTCCGCATAGCGCCCGGCTCCGTTTGACAAATACACAAATCTGCTGGAAGGTCCGTAAGCCTGTGCAACGGAGGTCTGCCATTCACCATACTCCACATATTTATCTTCATCCTCGTTATCAATGATCTCAAAGTATTCGGTCGCCTTTACCGATATCGGTATCCTCTTTACCGGCTCAAGGGGATCATTGCTGTAGATCCACAGTGTGTCTTCAAGTATTGCAATCCGTTCCGTGGTAAATGATAAAATGATATCATCTTCCTGATAAGGATCGATACTGTACGGCAATTTCTTACTGAAGGAAAAATCGCCGGAATTCAATTTTAAGTCGCTTATGGTGAGTGGTTGTTCACCATGATTGCTTAACCGCAGGGTCACTTCTGCCGTATCGAAAATACTGACCGTGCCAAAATTCAGTGCTGCCGGCTCAGCTATCAGGAGCCGCTCGGGTATCATGGCACTTATTTTTATACCGTCGGGTGAGAAATAGCGGATGCCGCTGGCGGTATTAAGACTTTTAAGATATAGCATATAATTTGATCCCGGATCCAGACTGACGGTGGTCAGATAGATCCATCGCCGGCTCTCCCCTTTGCCCGCCAGGGTTCTCTGGACATATGGCGCTCCATCCCGCAAAAGCATGAAGTCAAAAGAATCCACCGGTGTTGAGACCGGCGCAAATTGCGTGAACAGCCGGTAGCGCCTGTTTTCCGGTACATTCACATCAACCGCGGCAACCGCAGAATCTGCTGCCGGCAGCATAAACCGCAGGGCATCGGTTCCCCAGGCTGATGTTGTCACTATAGAATAATTATCGGTGACGGGCCTGATACCTTCCGATCCGTTGTCAATAAAAATATCTTCCGGCAGATAGCGTATGATCCCCAGGCTCTGATTTCCCACCGTATCTGCTACCGCAACACCAACTTTCGCAACCTGTAAAGGATTCAAAGGGATGGCAGATTCCCACCGATTCAAACCTGTATTTATACAATCCATGATCATGTAGCGTTTATAGATATCTTTTACTGCGATAAACGGCTGCTTCTGAAATATCGGTTCGTCTGTCCGGATCGTTATTTTTACAGAGTTTGACGCTATCTCATCGGTTAATTCAAGCATCGGTTTTTTAAGATCTTCAGTCTTCAGCCAGGCCTGCATCGCTTCGACCGCCGTATAATAGTAAAAGTCGATATCACTGAATTGCGCCTGAACTGTTACCACCCTGTCATGAACGTTCCTGATCTGCTCCACAAAATCTGCTTCGGGCAAATGTGACCAGACACAGACGACCTGATCGTAGCCGTCACGGGCGCGCTGAAAAATCTGTGCCAGAATTTCAGTCGTCAATTGCTTCATGTAAATCGATCGCACATTCCAGCCCCTGGCATCACCTGCCAGCTGGTAATCTTCATGCGACGGATGGAACGGCTCAAAATAGGGAGAGCAGCGGGACCAGTCATAAAGATTATCCAGCGGTTCCACGGTGTCAATATGCTTTTTGGGATAATCATTGTGCAGAGAGAAGGGCAGCAGTTCATCAAGGTAATTTTGCCAGTCACTATCCATATAATGCCAGCCGCTGCGAAAAGAAACGGGGAAGATTCCCTCCTCCAAAAGATATTGCGCCAGAGTCCAGTCAAAATCTTCGCGACATTCATTAAAAGTTGGTGTCTGGTTCCAGTAGTAGATACCGTCGCCGTCGTAGTCGGTCCAGTTCCAGGTATGGTAATGCAGGGTCACTTCATCACCATACGATTCGATGGCATCCTGGTGATAGGCCTTCATCAAATGTAAAGCGATTGTATTACTATAAGGAACGTTGTTGTTACGGGCATGCCGGAACATATTGCCGCCATGCATCCACCAGGTCAGTTTTATAGGCAGATTGTCCGATCCTCTGATGGACTCCCGAAAGGTCTGATCCATCACAGCATACGTATTTGCCGCCGGATCGGTATAAAGATCCTGATGATAATAGCAGTGCAGCGTTGAAGTGCTGGCGCCGCTCCAGATTCCGGTGTCAGATCCCAGCACAAGATAGACCTTTCCCTGGGCGATAACTTTTGTGAAGATAAGCAAAAAGATTATGAGGACATTGATTGCTTTCATATTCTCCGGATATTTGAGGTTACTGACAGTTTAAGGATACAATATTTTTTACCAATAAACAACCTGTGGGATCGGAAAAAAATATGTCAGGATATAAAAAGATTATTCTTTACTTTTTGAACGATAAATTTAAAATTAAGATATGCCGAGAATAAAACTTGAATTGCCGGATAAATTTCAATTCCGGACACAAATTCCTGTGCGCATTACGGATCTCAATTATGGCAATCATCTGGCCAATGATGCATTGCTGTCAATAATGCATGAAGCCCGGGTCCGGTTTCTAGCTCACCTGGGATACACCGAAACTGACATTGACGGCTGCGGCATCATTATGGGAGATGCTGTGATTATTTATAAATCACAGGCCTTTTACGGCGATATTTTGAGTATTGATGTTGCGGTTTCCGATATATCCAAGAAAAGCTGCGATCTGTATTATCGCATTTCCGCCGTGCCTGAACGCCTGATCGCAACTGCAAAAACCCTGATTGTATTTTTTGACTATCAGCAGCAAAAACCGGTTCCTGTCCCAGCCGCATTTCTGGCAAAGATCACCTCTACAGGTTGAACGATTCGGCTGCCGAACAGTGTTATGCAGATCAGATATATTAAAGCTCTTTAAAAATTTCCTTTATCTGTTAACCCTTGCTGAAATGCAGACATGTATCCGGCAGAATAAACTGGAATGATTCTGTCGATAAAATCAGAACTTCATCCGTTGCAGATCTAGTCCAGTAATGTTCCCGGCATCGCAATGGCTTTTTGTATAAGCATCCTCAACCGGTATATCATTCAAAAATAATTGTGAGTTTGGTTATCTAATTTATTTTATCAGAACGATTTTCCGATATTCCCTTTGGCTCTTCGAAGTCAGCCGGCATACATAGACACCCGAGGAATGGGTACTGCCATCCCAGGTTACCGTGTAGATCCCATTGTTTTTTTTGTCATGTTCCAGTTCGGCAACTTTCTGACCCAGTGTATTTAATATGGCGATATTGATTTCTTCCGCAATACCGACCGCATATTCGATCGTGATACGCTGATTGAACGGATTGGGGTAAAGACGGACCAGTGCGGTCTGATTCGGGATGTTATAAAGTGGCCCGTTGTTCCGCTGAAGGATCTTGTTCTGCGGATCGATTAAAATACGATTTACCGTTTCATTAAAATCAACCAGCCAGCGGCCGGCAGCTGTGTTCAGATCAACCTGTATGGTGGTATCCACTTTGCTGCCTTCGATTTTCAGATCCAACCTGAGATCATAGAGAATTTCTGTCTGCGTCTGCTTCAAAACAATTTCCAGAGTACGGTTCTTCTGAATCCAGGAGCCGGCAAGTTCCGGGATACCGCCATAATTCAACCATTGATTAAAGAAATTGGAAAGAGGCTGACCGCTGACCGCTTCACTGGCTGAAATGAAATCATCTGTGATCGCATTCTTGTAGAGATGTAATTGATAGTACTGGCGGCAGATCTCACGAAAAGTAGGATCGCCAATCTTATTGCGCAGCATATGCAACACCCAGGCGCCTTTGTAATAAACAGCTCTTCCAAAAAGATACTGAGGCGGGGGATTCAGAATCGGATAATCGAGAGAGCCATCAGTATAAATATTACCGCTGAAATCCTGCATACGCTGCTCAAATGCCAGCCGGCCGTATCGGTGCTCTGTAAAAAGGGCATCGAAATAGGTGGCAAATCCTTCATTTAACCAGATATGTGCAAATGATTGAGGGGAGACGGCATCACCCCACCATTGGTGGGCCAGCTCGTGGGCAATAATTTCCTCATTATCGATAATATTATCCCGCATGGTGGTGGCCGTCTGGTTTTCCATGGCCGTCGCTTCCCGAAAAGGGACCGCACTCATAGCATATTTTTCTTTCCGGAAGGGATACGGACCGATATAATCTCCGAAAAACTGCATCATTTCCACCGTAGATTGCAGAGCATTCCCGGCCCGGTCCTGATCGCCCTCATACACATAATACTGCAGCGGGATGATGCCTTCGATATCCTGGTAGACCGATTCAACCAGCCTGTACGGTGCGGCTGCAATTGAGATCAGGTAGGTGGCGATCGGGTACGTTTCACGCCACGCGAAGATCGTTCCAAAAGGACCACTGCTGACCCCGGTAAGCAGGCCATTACTCAGCACCTGATAACCGGGCGGAAGAAGAATGGTCATATTCATCATGGCCTTGTCAGCCGGATTATCCTTGCAAGGAATCCAGAACCGGGCATCATATGGTTCGTTGTGTGAATAAACCACAACCTCTCCGGCTTCGTTCTGCCTGAAATAAAGACCGCGCTGAGGGGAACCGCGGTAAAATACTGTCACCAGAGAGGTATCACCGGCGGCGATGTCGGACAGCAGCTTGATCGCTAAAACAGTTGCTGTACGGGCATAAGTCGTTACCATATTCTCATGATATACTGAATCAATAGTCAGCGCTGCAAAATCCAGTTCAATCATATCGGACAAAGCTGTTTCGGCAGAGAACACGACACTTACAGATCCCGATATTTGCCCTGTTTCAGGTTCTACCTGCAGATTTATGTCATAATGGGCTACATCAATTGCGCTCAGATTTGCAGGATTCTGCACAGGATTTTCCGGTACGATATGATTACGGGTACAGTAATCCTGCGCCGCCAGCAGATTGGTCAAAAAATATATGGCTGTAAAAATAAATTTTGGATATTGCATGGTATTGCTTATTTGTTGATAAATTCTCCTGTCTTAATTTCGTTGCACCATTTTCATTAAATATCACCGGGTGCCACAGAATCATCCCGCTCTGTGCTAAATCTTCGCAAAATTGTGTTGCTCCGATGAATGGTCGGCAAGACTACTTCAGAATAACGCCGAGCTGAGCAGGAAGATTCGGATATTCAGATTAATCATTCAATTGATTTACTTTGCCTGACGTCAAATTCAAATGTCAGCATGAAACCAGTCCAGCACATATTATGAATTTAAATTAAACTTTGTCAAATATCTTTCGATTTGGATTTATAGCATTTTATATTTACTTTATTTGGCTCAATTTTTTAGATGAATTAGCATCATTTTTAAGGAGTTAAAAAAATGGCTGACAACGGCGATAATTTTTTTAAAGGCTTCCTTCTTGGGGGATTAGTTGGGGGGGTGCTTGGCGTACTGTTCGCACCAAAAAGCGGACGTGAGATGCGCGCTGATCTCAGTGCAGAACTGGAGAAGGCCCGGGTGGATCTGGAGAACGCCAAAAAGGCTGCGCTGAAGGCATTTGAAGAAAGCAAGGAACGTATTCTCGATACTTTCACACCGGACACTGAAGAGGAAGAGGTGGTCGAAGAGGAAAAACCAAAGCCCCGTAAACGAACCACCCGCCGCAGAACGCGGGGAAGTAAAACCGATTCTGAAACATAGCCACTGGAGATGATATGATCTGGGAAATGGCGCTCACGATATTTCTGTTGATTCTCAGTGTTATGGTCATCATGCTGATACCCACAATCCTGAACTTCAACCGGACACTCGCTAAACTCAGCAAGACACTTGAAACAGTCAACAAGGACCTTCCCGACATAATGATAGACGTAAGCAATTTCACCTACAACGCTGCCTCCTCAAGTGAGAAAATATCCGATACGCTGAGTGATATCGCTGAACTGGAACGAAAAATGAGCCGTGAAATTAAACAACCATTGTTGGAGGCCGCGGCGACTTTCGGTGGATTTCTGCAGGGGATACAGGCTTTCTTAAATCTTGTAATGCGCAAAACCAGAAAGAACTAAAGACCGTATTTTTTAACTTTGTTGCGCATCGTCCTGATACTGAATCCCAGACGTCTGGCAGCATGGGTTCGGTTCCCACTGCTTTCATCCAGGGCTTTTTTTATGATCATTTTTTCGGCGAATTCAAGCTGATCTTTATAATTTAAGCCATCCGGTGTATCGATTTTGGTCAGGACTTCATTCTTCGCCTGCATTTGCATGTAAGACGGCAGATCTTCCGGTTGTATGACGTCATATTCCGTCAGCACTACAGCGTTTTCTATCGCATTCTCGAGTTCACGCACGTTTCCCGGCCAGCTGTAGATCAGACAGGTATTCATTGCCTCGGGGCTTATTCCGTCTAATTTTTTATTGTTTTTGGAGGCAAATTTCGCAATAAAATGTTCAATCAAGGGGCCGATATCTTCGCGTCGTTCTTTTAGCGCCGGTAAAAAAATTGGGATCACATTCAGACGATAGTAAAGATCTTCTCTGAATTTACCTTCATGCATCGCCTTTTCCAGATTCACATTGGTAGCGGCTATCAGCCTGATATCGACTGAAATAAAAGTCGATCCCCCTACACGATTAAAGCGCTTTTCCTGCAAGAACCGCAGTAATTTTACCTGCACTGCTGGCGAAAGATCGCCAATTTCATCCAGAAATATAGTACCCCCATCGGCGAGCTCAAACTTTCCTTTTATCATTTTATGAGCACCGGTAAAGGCACCTTTTTCGTGACCAAACAGTTCGCTCTCCAACAGAGTTTCCGGGATCGAAGAACAATTTATCTCCATCAGGTCCTTATGTTTTCGTGGGCTGTTATAATGAATGGCCCTTGCAATCAGTTCTTTACCGGTCCCACTTTCACCGCGGATTAAGATGGTTGCATCACTGGCAGCTATCTTGTTCACCTTACGAAAAACTTCCTGCATTTTCCCGCTTGAGCCGATGATATTTTCGTATTGATACTTTTCCTCAATTTTATCTTTGAGAGAAATATAATCCTGTCGAAGCTTCTGCTCCTTTATGGCTTTTGCGATGACGATCAATAGCTCGTCAATATCGATGGGCTTGGTCAGATAATCATAAATACCTTTTTTCATGGCGCTGACAGCATGCTTTACAGAACCGAAGGCCGTCATCATAACCACGATTAATTCATTTTGTTCATTCCACGCCTGATTGGCCAACTCCAGCCCGTCATAATCGGGCAGCAACAGATCGGTCAGCATTACATTAAAATGACTGTTTTTCAGCTCCTTCAAGGCTGTATGGCCATCCGCAGCTTTGGTTACTTCATATTTTTCCATAGAAAGGATTTCGGCTAATCCTTCCAGTGTATTTCGATCATCCTCGACAAGCAGGACCTTATACATTTTCTACCTCATATCGGCGTAGCGGCGTTCCTTCTTTATCCCTGTCTCCTGAGAACGAAGCGGGATATTGACCTTTAACCTCGTACCTTTTCCATACGTACTATCAACTTCAATAGTTCCTGAGTGTCCGTCCACGATCTGACGGGCAATCGCCAGGCCCAGTCCGGTCCCGGTTTTTTTTGAGGTATAGTAGAACTCGAATATATCCTGCAGTCGCTCTGATGGTATTCCGATACCGGTATCGCGGAATTCGACCTGAAACGCTTGTATTTTTCGTTTATATCGACCCTTGATTTTGCTGATCTGGGTCGTGACTCCAAGGCTTCCCCCTTTTGGCATAGCCTGCAACGCGTTAATTATGATGTTATGAAAAACCTGTTTGAGTTGATCGCGATCTATGTTTGCCAGAATTTTCTGATCGCAGTAATTTTTTGAAATTATCACATTTTGCTGGCGGGCATTGACTTCATGCATAAAAATTACTTCATCCAGGACCACATGCAAATCGTTCGGTAAAAAATCAAAACGGGGTGGTCGCGATATCATCAGAAAATTGTTGACCAGGTTATCCATCCGCTGAATTTCGGAAATTATGATATCATAATACTTACGCATTTTATCAGGATCGCTTTCCGGTCGTTCTATTTCACGTTTTAATATCTGCATATTGATGTTCATACTGTTGAGCGGATTCCGGATTTCATGACTGACCAAGGTGGCAAATTTACTCATCGCCGCAAGACGTTCAACTCTCCGCAACTTGCGTTGGTTTTCGAGTAATTTTTCTGCCATCGCATTAAATTCTTCAGCGAGAACAGCAATCTCTTCATACTTATTGATATAGATACGGAAGTCAAGATCCCCTTCCCCATATCTTTTCACTCCATCGACCAGTGTATTGATCGGAGCTGTGATTCTTTTTTCTAACAAGTACGCCAGGAGAATTGCGACGAGTATTACCAGTCCCACAAAAATGAAAACCTGATAAAGCATTTGCGTAGCCACTTCATACGCTTCCTCTACCGGCTGCTCGATGACCACAACCCAGTCAAAGGGCTGAAGATAGGCGAACGTTCCCAGCATCTCTTCACCATCGATGGAAATAAAAATATGCGATGTTTCGGAATGTTGTTCCAGATTTCTTAAAATCTCCGGGGCAAGCACCTGACTTTTCTGGATAACTTTGCGCTTGTCAGGATGAGCGATCAGTTCACCGGTTCGGCTGATAATAAATGCACGACCCTGTTCTCCAATCTTGATCTCGTCCACCAAATTCCAGATGCTGGTCAGGTCAATTTCACCGATCAGTGTCCCCACAATAGCATCAAAGCGTCTGATAGGATGCGAAGATACAACGTAGGGTTCTTCCAGCTGATTGAACTTGACCGCCGAGAAAAAACTATTTCCGTTTTTTGCCGCTTCAAATGACGGATCGCCCTGGTAATTGGTAATATGTTCCTCAAATTCTGAAGAAGTGATTTCATCTCCGAGTGAATCGGTAATCACGATCTTGTTAAAAATCGGATATGTTGACTTAATCTTATTCAGCAGCAGATTCTGAGTAAACGGATTCATTTCGGCAATATCCTTAGTCTCAACCAGAAGTCGCAAAATTGTGCGGGGGCTTTCAATGAAGAGATCCACCTCATTGCGGGCGCGGCGGGCGATTTCCTGATGCTGAATTTTGATATATTCCGATATCGCCTCGCGGGTTACCGATGTCATGAAGATACCGACAATCACCAGTGGTAATGCCGCTAATACGGTAAGTGTAAACAGCAAACGGGTATTTAAACGTTTGAACAGAGGTCCCTGAATTTGCTGTCTGATCCATACCTTCGTTTTTTCAATAGCGGTGCTGACCCGGAACATACCATTCCTGCTTTGGATTCATAATATAAAAATATTTGCCGCTTTCAGTATATTCATAGCGGGTATTTTCAAAACGGTCATCAATTGCCAGATAGACACGACCTTCAAAAAATAGAAATATACAAGGTGCGTATTGATTGATCAGCAGCTGTATCCGCTGCAAATTGGGGATAAGCTGTTCGCGTGAGAGGGTACCTTCGGCTCGCTGAAACAGCTGGTTTATGGAACGATTATTAAAATTCCTGAATTGATCTGACTGGTTGAGTTTATTATAATAAAACTCCCTCAATGCCTCCTCGGGTTTATCGCTTTCATAGATGAAAGAATTCAGGATCGCCTGATAATTTCCGTTATCGAAGCGGTTTTCGATTTCGACCGGAATTAAGGGTCTTGGTACTACATTGACACCAATTTCGCGCAGATTAATAGCGATCAGGCGTGCTATCGATTCTTCGTAGGCTGATCCCTTCTGAAAATAAAACTCGAATTTAAACTCCCGGTTTTTATTAAATAATATCCCGTTCGGACCGCGGGTATATCCGGCAGACTCCAGAATACCTAAACTGCGCAGGGGGTCATAGTTATAGGCGTTTCTTTCATTCAGCAAAAATTCGCCGGCACTTTCTTCCAGTACATTATTTGCTACATAACTTTCCCGCTGAAGATGTCTTCCAACTAGAATATCCTTATTTACCGCATAATTGAGCGCCCGTCTGATATTTAGGTCATCAAAAGGTGATTTTTGTGTATTGATTTGAATATAATAAAGTTTGATTGTCGGTCGTTTGCTGATTGAAAATTTCACCGATTCACTTATCTGACGTACTTTACGATGTACATTTTCATCTTCTATTTCAAGCAGGTCAATTTTTTCTTCGACAAAAGCGTTGATCAAAGCTTCATACGTTTCAAAGGACATAAAATCGATTCCATCCAGATTCGGACGACCCCGGTAATGGTCTAAAAAAGCGTCGAGATGAACTTCATTAATTGTAATGGGTAAAACGAACTTAAAATATCCGGTTCCGACAGGTTCTATCTGCGGTAAACTCGAAATCATATTGTAGCGGTCCCATAACCGATAATGATGGCTCGGAAGTATAGGAAGTAATCCCAATGTTTCCCGGAAATTATCAACCGGTTGTCTGAACACAATTCTCACACTTTGAGGGCTTAAGACATCTACCGTGCTGATCAGGCGGGCTACAAACAGATCGGGCGATTGTAGAGCAAATTTCTTATACAAATTATAGGTAAACTTCACATCGTTGGCATTCAGGACAGATTGATCATGAAATCTGACTTCCGGTCGAAGGTTTACGATCCAGCTGCGTTCATCTTCTTTTTTACTGGATATGGCTATGGCATGCTCTAATATACCACTCTGCGTCTTGCTGAACAGTCCGTATCCAAAGACTAACTGGATGAATTCCCGTTCATAGGATGTTTCAACCAGCAATGGATTTAACCGGTATGGTCGTGTGTATACGTATCCGAGTTTAAGCCGGTCTCCATATGGAATACTCTGATTTATTATCTGAGCTTGCAGAGTGCATATCAAACCTAAGTTTATAAAAAGGAATATCATTCGAGCGGATCGCAAACGCGGTAATCTCCCGGTTATTCGAAGAGCTAAATGTTAATAAAATAATCCACATAAGGCAATAAATAGGATTTTCAACCCCTTGATTCTGTCTGGCGGGATGCTTAAAATGAAATTTATTGACCCGGGAAATTTATTATGTATCTAACCAAGATGCTACACGTTTTACTGGCAGCTGTATTCATATCCTGTGCAGCGGATAAGAACGAATCTGCCCGGCTGGTCGATATGGAACAGGTAAATCCGAATATTCTGCTCGATATCCGCTATGCCACTCCCAATAATTTTCTGAATGAAGCGGTTTATCCGGCTGCGCGCTGTTTTGTGCTGGAACCGGTTGCCATCCGTCTGGACTCGGTACAACGTGAATTGGAAGCCAGGGGATTAGGATTGAAAATTTTTGATGGATACCGGCCACATTCCGTTACGCGAAAAATGTGGCAGATTTTACCCGATGAGCGTTATGTAGCAAATCCGGAAAAAGGCTCCCGTCATAATCGGGGAGCGGCTGTCGACCTCACTTTGGTGGATTCCAGTGGGGTGGAACTGGAAATGCCTACGGAATTCGATGATTTTAGTGAAAATGCCAGTCACTCTTATGAACAGCTGCCGGATCATATCAAGGCAAATCGTAATCTATTGAAGGAGATCATGATTAAATATGGATTCATGCCCCTCGAAACCGAATGGTGGCACTACGATCTGATTGGATATGATCGTTACCCGATTCTCGACAAATCGTTCGAAGAGATTGACCTTGAAAATTTATGAGAGCAATTGAGGAGAGTATCAATGAAAGAGAAGTATGGCGAGCAAATATGGCATGACGGTCAATTTATCCATTGGGAAGATGCACAAATACATGTTATGTCGCATGTTGTTCATTACGGGTCATCGGTATTTGAAGGTATAAGGGCATATAATACCAACCGCGGACCTGCCGTTTTCCGGCTCAAGGATCATATCCGGCGCCTGAAGGATTCCGCAAAGATATATCGAATGGATATAAAATGGGATGTCGAGCAATTGTGTATGGCCTGTATTGATACGATACTCAGGAACAAGATGGGCGCATGCTACATCAGGCCGGTAATCTTTCGAGGATTTGGTTCCTTTGGTGTTGATCCGCTGAAAAATCCACTTGAAACTTATATTGTAATTTGGGAATGGGGAAAATATCTTGGCCCGGAGGCTCTTGAAAATGGTGTCGATGTATGTTTCTCATCCTGGAATCGCATGTCCCCTAATTCATTTCCAGCTATGGCCAAGACCGGTGGCAATTATATGAATTCGCAGCTGATTAAGATGGAAGCAATCAGCAATGGATTTGTGGAAGGTATTGCGCTTGATAACAGCGGCTTTATTTCTGAGGGCAGTGGCGAGAATATTTTTGTCATTCGTGATAACAAAATCCTCACCCCCCCGATCAGCGCTTCAATTCTTCCGGGTATAACCCGGGATACAGTAATATATATACTCCGTGATATGGGCTATGAAGTTCTGGAGGCCCCTATCCCGCGGGAAGCTGCCTATATTGCCGATGAAGTTTTCTTTACCGGAACAGCTGCTGAGGTGACACCGATTCGCACCATCGATAAAATTCCGGTAGGAAACGGTGGGCGCGGACCGGTTACCCATAAGGTTCAGGAGGAATTTTTTGCAATATTCGAAGGTAAGCGCAATGTACCGGAAAACTGGCTAACTTTAATAAATTAAATATACGTACACCCCATAACTTTTTAAAATGCGCCACTGACTCCCAGCCCAGGTTCATCATTCAGCACCAGCTTCCCTTTTTCTACCGCGGCGCCTTTGAAAGGATCCTCTCGCAACAGTAGATTACCATCGAGATCTGCCCAGTCAACCAGTGGTGAGAGGTGTGCCGCAGCTGTGATGGCAATCGAGCTTTCAATCATGCAGCCAAGCATGATTTTCATACGCATGGACTTGGCTAAATGGATCATGCGCAAGGCCTCTTGCAGACCACCCGCTTTCATCAATTTTATATTGATCCCATCATATGCTTCGGCTAATTTTGGAATATCAGCAGCCGTTTTAACAGCCTCATCGGCTATAATCGGCATATCCACCCGATCGCGCAGCCAGCGCGTTTCATCGATCATTTCGGACGGCATAGGTTGTTCAATAAATTCAACCCCCATGCTTTTCAACCATTTAATTTTTTCCAATGCGATTTCCTTTGTCTTCCAGCCTTCATTGGCATCCACACGGACGGGCTTATCTGTTACACTGCGCACGGCATCCATAATTTCCGCATCGTTGTCACGTCCGACTTTAATCTTCAGCACAGGGTATTGTTCAGCTTCACGTACCTTTTGTTTTACAATTTCTGGTGTATCGATCCCGATCGAAAATGAGGTCAACGGTGTTTTGGATTTATCCAATCCCCAGAGCTGATAAAGGGGTATTTGCAAACTCTTTCCCACCCAGTCCATAATGGCCATGTCCAGCGCACACCGGGCACAATTCTGATCAGTAATACGCGTGAATATTTCTTCCTTCAGATCAGCAAAATGCCACAGGTTTGTTTTCTCAATTATCCCCTGCAGGCTCTTTAAACGCGCGGTGGTTTTTCCGGCATCTTCACCGTAACGGATATTCGGCGCCGCTTCACCATATCCAGCAACACCGTCTTTTTCAATTTTCACAAATACGTTATCCTTATAATCACTCGAATTACGCGAGATGGTCCAGGTATGCTGTAAAAATAACCGTTTTGTCTTTATCTCGATCATTCCTGCTCCTTTACTTTCAGCGGAATTTCCCAGTACCGGAATAGGCACCTTACTAAATATGGCTATTCCCGCGATCGTTTTCCCGCCCACTTTTAAAAATTTTTTCCGATCCATGAGGACCCCCGTTTTAATTACAATCTTTTAAAAAAACGGAAAGTTCTTTTCCGATAGGCATTGAACAGTGGATCAGAGTCATCCAGACTGTTGATATGCACATCATCACTGCAATGGATAAAATCCGGGCCTCCAAGAGAAATTCCGACATGGGTGATCCGATCGTCAGGTCCAAAGAATATCAGATCACCCGGAATAATGTTGCCATACGTGCTGTCAGGTTCGATGAGTTGTCCTAATTGTGCCTGCATATTTGCATCCCGCGGGAGTTGGCGGCCTTCGATTCTAAACACAGTTCCAGTAAATCCTGAACAATCAAATCCTTTTGACGAATGTCCCCCCCATAAATAGGGGATACCAAGCAGACTTTTTGCACGTTTTACGATGGCTTTACCATCAGGCCTTGCCGTGTCATCCGGACTGCGAAACGTTTGCAGAACCGTTGAGCGGATATATCCTTCCCGCCCGTCCGGCAGCATTATGCGTGTCCAAAGACCGTGATCCTCCTCCCATTTATAGACAGAACCAAGAACAGCATCTGATAGGACGGTACTGCCTTCGTTTGGATCACTGAGTACCTGTGCATAATTGGCCCCGACCATCACTTTGCGTGCCGCCGTCCACTTCGATAAGTCATTACCATCAATCCGTGAAAAACTTCCGCCGGTAATCCAGCCGGCATATCCACTCGGTGTCTGTATCAGATACCAGTAACTTTTTCGTTTAAGGACTTTCAACACCATGCCGCAGACGACCTGATCTACCAATTCAGCGCTGTGTTGCGGGGAACGCCTTAAATTAGCAACACTGACGCAAACCAGTGCATGTATGGAGTCTCCCAAATCCGGGGCTGGCAGCAGATTGATCTGCACCTGCCGCTCTTCAGGAGCCAGATATCGATTAACTATTGCCTCAAGCGCCTGTTTTGCGTCCGGCACCGTTGTCTCAGCGGTAATCTGCCACCGGCCATCCCGGAAAACGGTGTCCACGTTAAAGATATTTATACGACGATCCGGCACCCATTTCGTTCTGACACTGTCTATTGCTGAGACCATTTCAGCAGGCAGTTTTTTATCAGGCGAACAGGCAATTGTAAAACAGAGAGTTAAAGCATATAAAAGGATAAAAATCCGGTATCGTTTCATAATCAACTCCATACGGCCAGATTGAATTTAAAATTTAAGCATTCACATCGATCAAAAAAAGCATTTGTTTTTTCATTTATTTAAATTACTCCTGATCAATTTTATTACTTTATATGGAATTTGATTATTTTGCTATGTTTCTTATTGGGCTTTTGGGGGGATTCAGCCACTGTATCGGCATGTGCGGTGGCTTTGTTATGACCTATACTCTGAAAATCCGTGAAAACGACCCGCGTACATCGCCAAACGCCTGGCAACAAATCAGTCCACATCTGCTTTATAATAGCGGCCGCGTCCTCACCTATACGATTCTCGGCGAAATTTTTGGTTTACTGGGAGGAACACTGGGCGTAATTTTCGCAATTCGCGATCTGCAGGGGATTCTGCAATTACTTGCCGGTATTGTAATGATTCTGATCGGACTCGATCTGGCCGGATGGCTCCCTGGTATCGGACCCGATTCATTTCCCGGATCACACCTGTTTAAAAAAATCGTAAGCACATTATTTCACTCGGTGAACAGGAGGAATATATTTGTGCTCGGACTAATTTTAGGTCTGATCCCATGTGGTCTGGTTTATGTTGCCGGTGCCAAGGCGGCGGCAACACAGAGTATTGTCGGTGGTGCCCTGACCATGCTTGTTTTTGGACTGGGGACCTTCCCTGCCATGATTCTTACCGGCCTGACAGTTGACCTGATCTCTGATAAATTGCGTCACCATCTCTATCGGCTGGCAGCCGTTCTGGTTATTGCACTGGCATGTATAACGATCCTGCGTGGGATCGATAGTCTTGGCTGGTATAAATTTTACTGGTTGTTCTGATCATTTCCATTTACGGGAAATAATTATTATATCCGGGATTTCCTGCACATTTTTCATGTAATTCTAAGAAATGTATGGATTTTGCACAATAGATTTAACTATATTATTTTATTAAACTTATCGTCGTATTAAAGCTGGCGGTTCAATTGTGATAAATTTTGTCATATTTGGCACTGCATTTGCATTAAGCGGATAGATCAGATATTCCAACGGAGATGTATGTATATAACGATGAACAGCGATTATGCGTTGCGCGCGATGATGCAGCTGGCCGCGGGAGGCAGCAATAACACTATACCGATTGCGCAGATCTCAAAGTCTGCAAATATCCCGGAGTCATTTCTGCGAAAAATAATTCCAAGACTTCAACGGGCAGGTTTGCTCCGGACAGTCCGCGGAAACCAAGGTGGTATATCACTGGCCAGACCGGCTGACTCGATTTCAATACTTGATATCATCCTTCCGATTGAAGGGAATCTGGGCATGCACCGCTGTATTTTGAATAATGATGAATGCGAACGTAAAAATGATTGTAACCTGTATTATATTTGGCAGGAGATCGAAATTGAAGTCCGGCAAATATTGGCCGCCCGTAGTCTGGAGCAACTTGCCGCACAGTACAATCCGGAAAAGAGGATATGATCGGGTTGAACACAGATCTGAAGCATAAAAGTTCCAATACGTCTACTGCGAACCTGAATTGCTATCACTGTGGTGAACCCTGCCCGGATGATAGTATTATCATTGGAGAAAAGGTTTTCTGTTGTCGCGGCTGCAGGCTTGTTTATGAGTTACTTTCCGAACATGATCTCTGCGTTTATTATGATCTCGCCAAAACACCGGGTATTTCCCCGCAGGAAGTTTCTGTTGAAACAAAATTTGCCTATCTGGATGATCCCGGTATAATCCGCAAGATTGTTGATTTTGACGATGGAATGACCAGCCGGGTAACCCTTAAACTTCCGGCCATGCATTGCAGTTCATGCATCTGGTTGCTTGAAAACCTGTATAAAGCAAATGATGGTATTTCTTCCTCCCAGGTGAATTTTCCCCGTAAAGAAGTGACTATTCTATTCAATCCCCGCAAAACCAACCTGCGTACTATCATAGAATTGCTCACCTCCATTGGTTATGAGCCTGAAATCAATCTGGCGAGTATTGAGCAGAAAGTACAAAAGGAAACAACCCGCAGCCTGTACCTGAAAATCGGTGTAGCCGGTTTTGCTTTCGGAAATATAATGCTTCTGAGTCTTCCGGAATATCTTGCTTTACAGGATTCTGTTCCGGCGGAATTCAGCCGTTTTTTCGGTTTGCTTAGCTTTATTCTGGCCATGCCTGTCTTGCTCTTCAGCAGTCTCGACTACTTCCAGTCGGCTCTGAACGGCCTGAGGCAAAAATCGATGAATATGGATGTACCCATTTCACTCGGGATTCTAACCTTGTTTCTGCGCAGCAGCTATGAAATTCTTACCGCCACGGGTGTCGGTTTCATGGACTCCTTCACAGGATTGGTTTTCCTTTTGCTGATCGGAAAATTATTCCAAAAGAAAACCTATGAGTTACTTTCCTTCGAAAGAGATTACAGGTCATATTTTCCCATTTCTGTCTGGCGCAGGACTGATGCGGGTGAAGAGAACGTTCCCATATATACTCTCAAAATCAACGATCGGATATTAATCCGTAATCAGGAATTGATCCCTGCAGATGCTGTGTTGTTGCGCGGCGACGGTCATATTGATTACAGTTTTGTAACCGGGGAAGCCCAACCCCTCAAGAAAGTATCCGGAGATCTGATTTATGCCGGGGGTAGACAGATCGGGAGTACTATCGAGCTCGAAATAGTCAAAGATGTCTCGCAGAGTTATCTAACCCAGCTCTGGAATACCGATACATTCAGTCGAGAACGGCAATATGATGTTGCCGGCCTGGCAAACCGGATCAGTAAATATTTTACAATAACTGTGCTCCTCGCGGCAATCCTGGCGGCATTTTACTGGCTCCCGGAACATGCGGGGCTTGCCATCAATGCATTTACAGCGGTATTGATCGTTGCCTGCCCATGTGCTCTGGCTCTTTCAACCCCTTTTACCTTAGGAAACGTACTGCGCATTTTCGGACGGAACGGTTTTTATCTCAGAAATGCCAATGTGATTGAATCTATGGCACGCATTTCCAAGATAATATTTGACAAAACCGGAACGCTAACCCGATCTGAAAAATCGCGTCTTAAGTTTAATGCGGCTCCCGGCGAACGATCCCGCCTGAGCTCACATGAAACTTCATTGATTGCAACTCTTACCAGTCACTCGGCTCATCCCATGAGTCGTTATATAAGTGACCATCTGGGGAGTGACAAGAGGCTGGAAATAATGGATTTTAAGGAACGCACCGGCCTGGGGCTTTCCGCGGTTGTTGATGGCGTTGGTGTGTCTATAGGTTCGCATGAGCATATTAATCTGGAGCCCGGGCAAACTTCCGATAATTCTGCGAGCCGGGTATTCATCAGGATCAATGGACAATATCGGGGGTATTTTACAATTCATACCCGTTATCGTAACGGTCTGGATCACTTGATTGGACAGCTTCAGACACGACACAAGACAGCTCTGCTTACCGGCGACAACGAACAGGATCGAAAAAAATTGGTTACTCTGTTCGGCAGAAATCATGAATTATATTTCAGGCAATCCCCCTATGACAAGCTGAA
>Ga0209536_100002106_pt1 | contig 32354 bp, 35 predicted proteins | sample DeeMarSeWOR28_12_FD_187461 | JGI IMG/M metagenome (GOLD analysis project Ga0209536, IMG submission 187461) | Marine sediment microbial communities from White Oak River estuary, North Carolina - WOR-2-8_12 (SPAdes) (version 2) | ecosystem: Environmental > Aquatic > Marine > Intertidal zone >... | reverse complement strand
ATCGTTTCCAGATTTACTCCACACCAGCGCCCATTACTATCACCGTCAAGCTTGAGGGTACGCTGCTTTTGGCCGTTAGCGGAAGCCCGGAAACGTCCGTTTTCGACCTGAAGCGGAGTGTGTGACCGAAGTCTTAGCGGCGACCATTCTAGAGCGGCGGCGTTACTTTTTGCACGGGAATGCCTCGCTTAATGCCGCGGCTACAAGACAAACCGCCGTGTAGTGCAATTGCTCAGGATGGGCACCGAGATACTTCATCGAGACTTCGAGAAGCCGACCTCTTGTGACCGTTGCTGGAAAACACGCTCGGAATCCGGCGACTGAATCAATCACCATAACATCAGCGATCGCGATCGTGTATCCGCTACACAGTCCGTTATAGAAAGGGTTCGTAACGTGCTTTGAACAATATCGTAACAAGTCATTTCCCGTGTCAAACCCCTCCGCTTCAACATCAAATGCCAGCAACATACCGATCAGCAGCAATGCGCGTTTCATGGGTTTCTCCCGACTTTGAACCGCCGCCTTCCTGATGACTCGCGGTTATCACGCGTCCGCTGAAAGCCTTTTTAATGGGGTCGCACCGAACCACTTAATGGCTACTTCGGCCTGTCTCATTCCGGGAACGGGCTTAAGGAATACCAGTTGCGCCGGAATCCCTAAGTCGCTCACGGCCCTGGCGTTAGCGCAGCATGGCACCAGAGGCGCGAAAATAAGTACCACCCCGGTCGTCACAGAACGTAAGGTTCACCACCTCAGAAAAATTACATTACCCGATGATCTGCTAGGCATATTGACGCACGTCAACCGTGCGACCAATACAGAAAGGATAAATGAACTTTTTCGCAGGTCCGAACCGCTCGCCACTCTTCATCGTGCTACCGGCAAGAAGTGGATGTCCGCTTCTGGCCGTAAGCGCATTCCGCTTCCTCAGCACCTGCTCCACGTTGGGTTGGGCAGCGCCCCCTCCTCGCCTTCCGCCATTCGCCTTTGGGCCGCGCGCCCGTTATGCTATTCTGATTACCCTCGTTTCCAACGCGGCCCCGCCCGCGCCAGGCGATGCGCATCGAAGTGCACGTTCACGGCAACATCTTCCTCGGCAGGGGTGTGCGCCTCTCTCAAGTCGAGCTTGCATTGAGGCCGTGGCTCGAGTACCTCGACGTCGAGACCATCGCGGAGGCAACAAGCATCGAGCGCGAGGAGCCCGGCATTCAGTTCGACACCCGCGAGCGCACGCTGACGATCTGCTGGACTGGCGATGTCGGGCGCAGCTTTCACAATCAGCTTTCCGAGGCGCTTCAGAACATCGGGGCGCTGACCGAATACTCTTCCGAGATCGAAGTCACCTACTACCCCGAAAACGGCGACGATGAGTTCTACCAGATGTTTGTGGGGCCCACCCCGGAGTCGATTCACGAGTTTCGCCGTCAATGTGTCATCGAGGACGTGACGAACATGCTTTCCCGGCATTTGAACCAGGCTGAAGTCAATCAGGTGACGACGCTGGTTAACCAGCTCTTCGACCAGGATTGGGCGGCCCGCAAGGTCACTGGCGAGACAGCCGCGTCATCTTCGACGGTCATACCGTTGCATCCGCGCGGCAAGCACTTGCACTAGCACCGTGACCGGTGATCGGTGACCGGTGACCGGGAAACCCAAAGTCAAAAGGCGGAAGGGGCTGCAATGGCAGCCCCTTTTGTTGTACTACGGAGCAATGCAGCACTTTATTGGATGAGCCGGCAATCTAAAGGAGAGACAAATGGCATCGGAGCTGTACGAAAAAGGCATGGCCACCCGCCGGAAAGTCATGGGCGACGCTCACATCAAGAAGCGGGCCAGCGGAGGCGACGAGCTCATTCGGCGCCACTATGAGATCGTGACCGAGTTCGCCTGGGGCTCGGTCTGGTCACGGCCCGGGCTGCCGCTGAAGATGCGGAGTCTCGTGACGATCGCCATGCTCGCCGCACTCGACCGGCCCGACGAGTTGAAGGGCCACATCAACGGCGCCCTCAACAACGGCGCGACAGCGGAGGAGATCTACGAGGTGTTCCTGCAAGCCGCCGTCTACTGCGGATTTCCCGCCTCCAACAACAGCGTGCGCGCGGCGGCAGAGGTGTTCAGCGAGCGCGGGCTCCTCTGAGAACCGGGATAGTGATGAGAACTGGTGATGAGATACTGGTGACGAGGCACTGGTGACGGGCAAACCAACCGCTCAGGCGCCCGCCTTTTCATCACCATCACTCATCACCAGTATTTCATCACCACCATTCATCACCAGTTTCCGCCATGGATCACCGCTTTTTGAGGGCATCGGTCCTGAAGCTGATCACCGCGTCTGGATCCACCTTGACGTGGACCACCGCGGGCTTGCGTTCCTTGATGGCCTGGTTGATGGCGTCACCCGTCTCTCCCGGCGCGCTCGCGAAATAGCCCACGCCACCGCAGAGCTTCATCACCTCGTCGAAGCGCGGTGATTGAACGTGCGCGCCGATGTAACGGTTGTTGTAAAAGTCGCGCTGATAGGCGATCTCCGCGCCCCATGTCCCGTTGTCCATGACGAGAGCGATCGTCGGAATGTCGTGCATGACCGCGGTATTCATCTCGCCCATGGTCATGCCGAAACCGCCGTCTCCCATGAGAGAAATGACCGTGCGCTCCGGGGCAGCTGTCTTCGCGCCGAGACCCGCGGCGTACGAGAAGCCGATGTTGCCGCAGTCGAGCGGCGCGACCAGCGCGGGGGGCGTGTAGTACGGCAGCTGATCGGTTGCCTGCAAGCACGTTGTGCCGGCGTCGATGGTGAACAGCGCGTCGCGCGGAGCGACCTTGCGCAGCTCGGCAAAAATCGTATCGGGGTGCAGCGGCTTGGCGTTTCGATTGCCCGCCTCCGCCCGCGCCTGCCAAAGCTGCTGACGGTCCTTCACGAACTTTTCATTACGGGTCTTCCAGGGAACCCGGTCTGGCGGAATCGCCTCGACCGCGTCGCTCAAGGCTTGCGTCACCGCGCCCGCGTCGCCGGCGATGCCGACGGCGACCGGGAAGTAGCGCCCAACGGCCACCGGGTCGATGTCCACCTGCACGATCTTCGCCGACGGCGACAAGTGATCGTACTTGTAACGGGTGGTATTGAACCCGAGGCGCGTTCCGAGCGCGAGCACGACATCGGCTTCGCGCATGAGCCCGGTGGCGACCGCGTTCCCGCGCGCGCCGACGGTCCCGGCATACATCGGATGGTCGATCGGCGCGAGGTCGCCATGGGCCGCCGACATCGTAACGGGCAGCTGCAGCTTTTCCGCGAGCTCGAGGAGCGGCGCCGTCGCCCGGCTCCACTTGATTCCGGCGCCCGCGTGAATGATCGGAGCGCGCGCCGACATCAGCATGGCCTTCACCTTCTCGAGCGTCGCGCGATCCACCGCGCCGCCGGCCACTTGCGCTCGGGAACCCGCGGGCGGGATCTCGACCTCGATGTCCTCGTTGAAGAGATCCCGCGGTATCTGCACCACGACCGGACCACGCCGACCGGAGTCGGCAATCCGGAACGCCTCCATGATGAACTCGGGTATGCGGTCCGCTCGCGGCACCGTCATGACGCGCTTTGTGACCGGGAGGAACAGCGTCTGCTGGTCGATCTCCTGGAACGAGTCGCGGCCCAGGTGCTCCGTTGAGGGAAGACCCGTAATCACCACGAGCGGCGAATAGGCCAGTTTTGCTGCCGCGAGCCCGAGCAGCATGTTGGCCGACCCCGGCCCCGCCTGCCCGCAGATGAATAGCCCGGGTGCCTGCGTGACGCGGCCGTAGGCGTCCGCCATGTGGGCACCGCAGTTCTCATGCCGCACGCCGATGTACGCCATGTCCTTCATGTCATAGAGCGCGTCGTACATCTCGAGAACGCTCGAGCCCATCAATCCGAATACCTTGGTCACACCCGCGGCGCGCAGGGCTTCCACAGCGGCCAGGCCGGTTTTCATCTTTGCCATTACTTCTCCTTAAACGAAAAGCTTCACCGCCAAGTTCAAACAAAACCCTCATCAAACCGCCAACGCGCCGAGCTCGCCGTGAAACTTCATGTCGGCAACCCCTCTTGCCTGGCGCTCTTGCGCCGTGGCGGTTCAGCTCCGACTCCGCCCGTCTCCGCGTCTCCGCATCTCGTTAACTTCCGTGAATCGTGAATGCTGAATCGAGTTTGTTCTTCTTGGCGGCCTTGGCATCATGACGGTTCAATTTTTCTTGAGAGCTTCGGGATTGTGCGCGTTGATCGGCTTGCCGGCGATGAACGCGACGATGTTGTCGACCGCCGTGCCATAGTAGGATTCGTACGTGCCCTTCTCCACGTAGCCGAGGTGCGGCGTGCACACGACGTTGGGCATCTTGATCAGCGGGTGATTCGCGCCCAGAACCGGCTCATCCTCGTACACGTCGACCGCGGCACGCCCCGGTCTTCCCTGCTTCAGCGCTTCCACCAGCGCGCCTTCCTCGATGAGCGGCGCGCGGCTCGTGTTGACGATGAGCGCGTCCGTTTTCATGCGCACAAGGTCCGCGCGCTTGACGATCCCGCGCGTCTCCGCGTTCAGCGGCAGATGCAGCGTCAGAACATCGGCGGAGGAGAAGAACTCGTCGCGGCTGCCGGCGACATCGAAACCCGCTTCGCGAGCGCGCGTGGTCGATGCCTCCCGTCCGAAGCACACGACGCGCATATCGAATGCCCTGCCCACTTTGGCAACGACGCTTCCGATCTTCCCGTACGCGTATACACCGAGTGTTTTCCCCTTCAAGCCGTCCCCGACCGTGGTTTGCCAGTGGCCTTCCTTCAACCGCTGCACCTCGTACGGAATGGAACGCAGCGCCGAGAGAATCAGGCCCCAGGTGAGCTCCGCGGTCGGGTTTGGATTGCCGCCACCGGCGCCCGAGACGAGCACGCCGCGCTCGGTGCACGCCGCAACGTCAATGTGGGCGATGTTGCGGCCGGTCTGGCTGATCAGCTTGAGCTTCGGCAGTCGCTCCAGGACCGCGCGCGGGAAACGCGAGCGCTGCTGCGTGAGCAGGACGATGTCGGCGTCCTTTAACCTCGCGGCAAGCTTCACCGGGTCCTTTTCCGTGTCGGTGAAGACGGCAACTTCGTGCTCCTTGAGCCTCGCATAGCACTCGAGCTTCCGGAACGCGTCCTGGTAGTCATCAATGACCGCGATCTTCATGCTTGCTCCTATGGGGACAATCCGCTTGGCGCGAGGGCGCTGCGCCGGCCGTTTTGCGCCGCGGCAATCAACTCGCGGGAACCCCGGAGTTTAACGCAGTTCCTGGCCCCGCTCTCGCGGTCCGGCCCGGCTCAGGTAACTGCCCCCGGCAAGCAGCACCGCATTCGCGAGGAACACCGGTGCCACACCCATGGCGGTGCCGATGGTGCCGAACGCGAGCGGCACCGCGAGATGGACGAAATTGTTTACGGCGATCCGCAGGCCGAGCGCCTCACCGGAACGCCCTTCCGGCGATCGCGCATAGACGAGGATCGTCGACACCGGCTGCCCGCATCCCAGCCCGAGCCCGACCACGAAGGATACCGCGCCGAGCAGCCACGCATTACCCATCAAGGGCAGCGCGAGAAATCCCACTGCGCCAACGGCGAGCGCGTAGCGCAGCAGCCCCTCCTCGCCCAGCCGGCGCACGAGGGGCGGCATCACGGAACGCACGAGAAAGGCGGCAGCCGAAAACATGCTGAGCACGATACCGATGACGGAAGCCGAGAGCCCGATCGAGCGCCCGTAGATCGGCAGGTAGAACTGGTAGAGATCGATCCCGGTGAGCACCAGTGCGCTGGTAAGGAAAACACGCCTCAACTCGGGCAAGCGCCAAAGATCTGTCGCGTTACGCGCGCTCGCCTCGTCCGCGCTTGCTTTCGGTGCGGGCAGGTTCCGCCCGGGCCTGGCAAGCATCAGCACCGCCAGCAGCGGCATGACCAGGAGCGCAAGGTAAGCGCGGCCGTAGCCGAAGGCATCGATGCCGAAGCCGGCCGCGAGCGGCCCGATAAAGCCGCCTGCGGAGAGCACCAGGGCGTAAGTGGTGAAGTTGCGGGTCCGATTCTCCGGACTGCTCAACTGCCCGACAAGACTCTGGATCGAGACGTGATAAAACACATGCGAGGCACCGATGACCGCCGCCGAGACATAGAGGCCAGGAAGCGCCGGCCATAGCCACGGCACAGCGAGTCCGCCAGCCATGCCGAGCGAGCCGCACATCATCGGCAGGCGCATGCCAAAGCGGTCTGAAAAACGGCCGAGGTGGAGTGCGAGCAACATGGGAAACAGCGAATAGAGCGCGACCAGCGCTCCGATCTCCAGGGGGTTGGCACCAAGCTCGATGCCGAACAGGGCTACGCCCACTTTGCTCGCGCGCATGCCCACCATGTTGCAGAGCGCGATGGCGAAAACGGTCCCGACGGACATTCGAGTCATGACCGCCTCAGACGTATTCCCGGATCGCGACGCCGCCGAGCGCGATCACGCCTGCGATCACCCAGAACACTGGCAGGGTTCCCATGATCGAGCCGACCGCGCCGAACAGCGCGGGCACACCGACATGCGAGGTATTGATGATCGCGATCCTCAATCCGAGCCCTTCTCCGGCCCGCCCGGGCGGCGCATGGTTGTAGGCGAGTATTACGGTCAGCGGCTGCCCGAGTCCCAATCCAAGGCCGAGGAGAAAGCACACGCTGCCGAGGGCGATCGGGGTCTCGAAGAGCGGGATCAGCAGAAACGTCGCAGCCCCGAGCGTCATCGAGTAGAGCAGCGTGCGTACCTCTCCAAAGCGGCGCGCCAGCGCAGGCAGCATCGCCCGCGTCACGAACCCGGCGGCGCCAAAGCATCCCATCGTGATACCGATCGTCGACGCGGACAAGCCGATCGAGTGCCCGTAGATCGGCAGGAAGAGCTGGAAAAGATCGACGCCGGCCACGACCGCAGCGCCGGCAAGCAGCATGCGTCGCAGGGGCCGGTTGCGCAAAAGATCGCCCATGCGCCGCCGCCCGGGGGCGACCGTGCCGGGCGCGGCGCTGGGGACACGGCGATAGATATAGGCCATGCCCAGCACCGCCGCAAAACACATCGAGCCCAGGGCCAGGAAGCTTCGGAGGTGGCCCAGGTGATCGATGGCGAAACCGGCAAGGATGGCCCCAGCGAAGTCGGCGCTCGAGACAACGAGCGCATAGAGATTGATGTTGCGGGTGCGTGTCGCGCCGCTGCCCAGCGCGCCGAATAGGGACTGCATCGACACCTGGACCAGAATGAACCCCGCGCCGGTAATGACAGCGGCTGCGAACAGGGCGCCGAACGCGGGCCAGAAGAACGGGAGCGCAACGCCGGTCGCGGTCACGATGAGACCGGCCGCGATCGGCACGCGCACCCCGTAACGGTCCCCGAGGCGGCCGGTGAATACGGCCAGCACCAGCGGCACGACACCGTAGGTGGCGAGCAGCAGCCCGGTATCGAAAGGCTCAGCCCCGAGCTCCAGCGCATAGAGCGTGTTGACGATGCGGGCGCCCTTGTACGCTCCGTTCCAAAGGAGCACGAGAACGAGAAGCTCGTAGAGCCTGACGACGCGGGGCGCCGGGGACGCGCCCGGAGCGTTTGGTTCGGGATCGTGTCCCATTTTCGCGCCCGATTTTAACCCACGCGCGCGACGAACGCGCCGCGAGGCCAATCGATCACGTAGAATCCGCGGGTGCCCAAGATGCCCGCCTCCGCCGCCGTGTCTATTCGCCGCCGGGCTATCGCGGCGCTGGCGGCGAACCGCTCGCCCGGCTTTCACTTCCCCGGCTATTTTCTTGGTCTCGAATGGCCGCGGATCGGCACCGACAATCTCGAGGAAACGATGCCGGATGGCCCGCATTGCCGCTCCGCCGACGGCACCATTGCGCTTTCGGCCTTCAGCGTAATGCTCGACACCGCACTCGCAACCGCGCCGCGGCTCAAGATCAAGCGCGGTGTTCGCCAGGCCACGGTGCATCTGCATGCGCAGTTCACCGGCCGCCCGCTGCGGGGCGCGTTGAGCGCCCGTGCGCGCCTAGAGAGCTTCAGTACGGGCGGCGCGGTGCGCGAAGCCCAGTCAAGCGCGACAATTCATGCCGCCGGCAAGCCGGTGTGCCATGCCATGGGCAGCTTCGTGGTGCTGCCTCCGCCGGCGGGCGTGAAGCTCGCGCCGCTCCCGTGGCAGCGCAAGTCAGGCGCGGCGCGGCGGATGCTCGATGAGGCCGACTTCGACGCGCGCGAAGCGGCCACGATCGCCGCGTGCGATGCGGCGCTCGAGCGCACGAACGGGCGCGCGTCGTTCATCGAGCATTTCTGGGGCGTGCTGCCGCGGGCAACCCCTGGTGGCGCGCGTTGCCAGGTGAGGATCGGTCCCCAGCACGGCAACCGCGTCGGTCACGTACAGGGCGGCCTGCTCCTGGGGCTGGCGGCCGTGACCGCGCAGGCCGCGGCGCCGCGACATCCCCGCCTCTCCGCGATTTCAGCCTGGTTCATCAGCCCCGGGCAGGGCAGCTTGCTGAATATTCGCTCCGAGCGTTTTCACGAGGGGCGAAGCTTCGCGGGAATACGCACGGAGATCAGGAATGCCGACGGGATCCGCGTGCTGGAAGTGGTCAGCCATCACGCCGCCTGACTTCGGTCACCAGTGACCCGTGACCGGCAAACAGAACGCGCAAAAACAAATTTAGCCGCAGATAAACGCAGAGCAACGGAAAAAAGGCAGAAAGAACTCGAGGCAACTCCGCGCCAAGAGTCTACCGATCACCGGTCACCGCTTTAGGGCGCTCGCGTCGTTGCGCCAGCGCTCCCACGCCCAGCGCTGGTCCTCCCGGACCGATTCCTCGTCCAGCATGCTGCGGATGAGCGCGGTCGTGTCCGACTCATAGCCGTCGGTACGCTTCTTGAAGTGCCACTTGTGCCCCAGCGCGAACACCGGCGATTTCAGGATCTCTCTGAGCTTCATTCGTAGCAGGCGAGCAGTCAGCGATAAGCAGCGAACGGCACAACCAACGATGCCGCGCGCCTCATTTCACTGTTCACCGTTCACCGTTCTCCGTTCCTTCGTTGTTGGCGGTTGGTAGCCATAGCAGGAGCAGGTATGCAGTATCTTGGCACCCGCGGGCAACGGCTTCGGCGCCGGCGTCGCTTCCTCGCCAATGGAAGCGAACAGATCGGCAAGGAGCAGGCCCACCACCAGGACCGCCGTGGCCTCGTTGCCCAGCGTCACCTGCCCGCCTGGCGCATTGGCCGGGACTGCAGGCCCCGAACTAACCGACGCCCTGGCATTCGAGAACTTCGCGCTGCCCGCGACCGAGGCAGAAGTCACTGTTGCCGTCGAACCCCCGCTCGAGGATTGATAGCCATAGAGCGTCGTCGTGCAGGCGGACAGTGCCGCGCAGGACAGGAGGACAAACACGACTTGGAAACTGAGGCGCATGAGTCAAATAGCGGCTTTGCGAGAGCACGCGCAAGCGGCACTGTCAAATTATAGCGCGGGACAGCCTCCGGCAGACTCAGATCATTTCTTGGGGGGTTTAGCGGCCGTCATTTCGCCCCGGGTCTTCCGCAAAGGCTCGACCTCGCTCCCGGCAACAACGAATCCCCATTTGGCAAGCGCCTTTTCCGCTTCAATGCGCTCTTCCAGCGCCTTCAGAGTCTGGGCAAAGTCCTTATCGAGACGCTCCTTGTCCTCCGGCTTCTCGCCCTTCTCCGGCACCCGCTTGCGCGGCGGTTCACCCGACACGGTAACCCTGACCTGATAATCATCACCGGCCTTCCGTTTGGCGATCCGGATTTTGTAGGTGAGCTTGTCGAACGTTTCAGCCATGGCCACAGTGGCGTTGTGGACGGGGTCCTGCTCAGGGTCGGGCAACACATCGACAAAGCTCATCGCTGCAAGCTTGTTGACGGCAGCCACCGCCGCGCTGGCGTCGAGCGCGCCGGCGCCGGCAAGGCGCCACTGGCCCCACTCTTCGCTGCGGGTGATTTTCCACTCCGGCGCCCTGCCCTCGGGGCCGACTGCGAGCGTCCTTATGCGCTCCGCCTTGAAGAAGCCCTTCTTCAGCCACTTCGCCGGGTCAGCCTCCGCGGCATTGAGCGGGTCAGAGACCGCAACGACCCGATCCTTTGCGGCAGGGGGCAGAACGTAACGTCCCGCCGGCACGCCGTCTCTCGCACCCGGCAGGGGATTCATCGGGTCCTTCTTCAGCACCTTCTTGCCAAGGGTGATGCGCGCCAGCGATGCACCCGATGCATCCTTGAATTCCATCACGGTGCCGGCGCCTTCTCCCTTGCCCGGCTCACCCAGTTCGAGCCGCGGATAGAGCTTGGCCGCAACCTGTTCGGATTGTGTGATCTTGAGTTCGATCAACTTGACCATCAGGTCACTGATCGCATTAAAGTCGGCGGGATAGCCGCCCCGCTCCTGAACCGCCCACCCTTTCTCCTTGCGGGCGAGCGTAGTCTCGTGCTTCCCGTCTTGCAGCCGGATCTGCGCGACATCTGCGATCTTGAGGTCCGGTAGCAGCTTGGCACCGATCTTGGCCCCGCTTTCGCGATACTGGGCGAGTTCCTGCCAGAACAAAGCAAGGCCGGCGCCCCCGAGCACCACCAGCACAACAAACAGGATCAGGAATTGCTTGCGATTCATGATGCCCGCGCCCTCCCTCGCCGCACCAGAGCCAGCACGAGGCCGACCACCGCCACGAGCAGCGGGATCAGTGCGATATTGATCGCCTTGGTCCACAACTCGAGCCGGTCGGTCTCAAGGCGCAGGTTTTTCCGAAGGTCCTTCAGCTCCAGCCGCGTCTCCACGGCTTTCTTGCGGAAGTTTTCAAGCTCGGCCTGCTGCTCGGCCGTCAGTATGGTGGCCGATGCGCTCCCACGCGCCTTCTGCAGCGACTGCAGCTTCTCCTGGGTCTGGTTGAGACTGTCTTCCAGTTCCTTGATCTTGCCGAGGTACTGCTGCTGTGCCTGCGCTTCCATCTCCCGGACCACGGTCAACGGCCGGCTGAAGGCCGCGCGGCTCCTCAGGCTGATGAGCGCATCGTCGCCTGCGAACTGCTCGACCAGGCCCTGTGCCAGCGCGAGGTTGCCGTTGCGCGGAATGACGACCCGCTGTCCAAAGATTTCCTGCACGTCCACCGCGGCGTTGTCGGTGAGCATGTCGACGTCCGCGACCAGAACCACGGTATTTTCTTCCGCCGACTGCTTGATCTGCGGCTCGGTCGCGCCCTTTTCCTTGCCGTCGTCGGCCTTTTTCTGCTGGTCGGCACGAGCACCGTACGGCTTTGGCTTCCCGTCGGGGAAAGCCGTGTGGAAAGTGCCGGTGAGCCGGATCGCGAGCGGCATCTCCTCGCCCGAGGGCTCGAATCCGCGCGTGGACGGCTCGCCCGACAGGGTGGCGATGATGAGGTCCACGGGCATCGCGTTCTTGGAGGTGTGGGCGAGCACGGTCTGAGTCAGCCCCTCTGCGGGCTTGCCCTTGAACGCGCCGCCGAAGGGAATGAGCAGCGTGCCCACCTGACTCGTGACAACGTCATCCATGTTCAGCGCCTGCGTGTTGAGCGACAGCAGCGTGGGCAGCAACCGGGGCCCCTCTCCGCTACCGAACGTCATATCCGCAATCACCTTGCCCATGTCCACGTCCATGCCCCAGGCCTTGAACAGCCGGTAGAACATGGATTGCCCGGCACGCGAGCCGCCGAAGGGGTTTTGCATGTCGGGCTGCTGGTCGAAGTAGGCGTACGGATCGACAAAGGCAATGAGCTTGCCGCCCCGCAGGACGAACTGGTCGATGGCGTACTCGGTCTCCTCCAGCATGTCGCGCGGATGGATGACGAGCAGCACCTTGATGTCATCGGGAATCATTTTCGCGTCGAGCTCGATTTCCTTCAGCTCGAAGCTGCGCTTGAGCTCGGATATGAGCACCCAAGGCTCGCTCGGCGGCTGCTTGGTCATCGGGTTCAGCGTGCGCCCCATCACCGGCAGCGCGCTCATCACGCCCACCACCGGTTTCTTGGCCGCCGTGACCTGTGCGATGGCGCGTGTGATGTCGTATTCCATCAGCCGCTCACGGTCGGGCGCGAGCACCGGCAGCGCGGCCTTCTTGTCCAGGAAAGCGATTGCCAGCCCGAGGTAGAACTTCTCTCCCGTGTTGGTGAGCTGGCCCTCGACGCCGTCGAGCTCGGCCGAGTCCTCGGCATCCGAGTCGGGCAGCGGATTGAATTTTTCGATTATCACCCGCCCGCCCGAAGCCGCGCGATATTCGCTCAACAGATCTTCAACACGCTTGGCAAAGGTCTTCAAGCCGACCGGCACCGCCGCGCCCTGAGTGTAGTAAAAGCGCACCTTGACCGGCGCCTCGAGCTTTTCAAGGACAGCGCGCGAACCGGGCGAGAGCGTGTAGACCTGGCCCTCGGTGAGATCCGCGCGGAAACTGACGGCCCCGACGATAAAGTTCAGCGCGACCAGGACGGCCAGCAGAATGAGCACGCCGCCGGTCGAGTAAAGCATCGTTTCGAATTGCTTGCTTTTCATATCGAATCTATCTCCGGCTTCCCTAGCCTGCCCGGTGGCTGCGGATGATGACGCCGGTGGTGAATAGCGCGAACCCCATCAGCGACGCAAAGAAAACGATGTCGCGCAGGTCAACCACGCCGCGCTGAAATCCCTCGAAATGCGTCATCACCGAGAAGGCGGCAACGAGATCCACGACGCGCGCACTTGCGAACCGTGACAGAAGACCGGTCACCGGCTCGTAGCCGGCGAGGATCAGAAAAAGGCAGATGAGCACCGCCACGATGAAGCTGATCACCTGGTTGCGCGTCATCGCCGAGGTCATGCTCGTAATGGCGAGATAGGCGCCGGCGAGAAGCACGCTGCCCACGTAGCCGGTGAAGATCACGCCGTTATCGGGGTTGCCCAGATAGTTCACGGTGATGGCCACGGGAAACGTCAGCGCGAGCGCGAGGGCAAGGAACAGCCACGAAGCGAGAAACTTGCCAACCAGCGCCTGCCACGTCGTCACCGGCATCGTGAGCAGAAGCTCGATCGTGCCGAGCCGGCGCTCCTCCGACCATAGCCGCATCCCCACCGCCGGCACCAGGAAGAGGTAGAGCCACGGATGCCAGGTGAAGAAAGAGACAAGCGAAGCCTCGCCGCGCTCGAAGAAGCTGCCGACCGTAAAGGTGAAAAAGCCGGTGAGCAGCAGGAAGATGATCAGGAAAACGTAGGCAATCGGCGAGGTGAAGTAGCCGCCCAGCTCGCGTTTGACGATCGCCTTGATGTTGGACCAGGCATTCATGTTTGTCAGTGCCCCTTAACGGTATCTGGCAGGGTGATCGCCCGGAATACTTCGTCCAGCCGCCCTTCCTCGGTGCGCAGCTCGTCGAGTTGCCACTTCTGCTGCGCCGCGAGCTCCGCCACGTCCCTGATAAGGCTGACGCCCGCCCGTGTCTTGTCGGGATAAGCCCGGATCTCCACGGTGCCCTCGTCGTCTCTTAGCACCTCGGTATTCGCCGCGCTCGAAATGCCGGAAAGCGCCTCGGTAAGTGCAGCGGCGGGCACGCCCTTGACGCGCAGCCACGCGGCGCCGGAATTAGGCGCGCGCGCTTTGAGCTCGTCCGGCGTGCCGTTTGCGACGATCCGGCCGCGGTCGATGATGATGACCCGCGAGCACACCGCCTCGACCTCCTCCAGGATGTGGGTCGAGAACACAATCGCTTTTTTCGACCCCATGCGCTTGATGAGGTTGCGCACCTCATGCTTCTGGTTGGGATCGAGACCGTCGGTCGGCTCGTCCATGATCAGGACATCCGGGTCATGGATCAGCGACTGCGCAAGGCCAGTGCGGTGCTTGTAACCCTTGGAGAGCGTGTCGATGACCTGATAGCGCACGTTTTCGAGAAAACACAGCTCGACGGCGCGGTCGACGGCACTTCGGCGCGCCGCCCCGCGCAGCCCGCGCAACTCGGCGGCAAACGAGAGGAAGCCCTGCACGGTCATGTCGGCGTAGCCTGGCGCATTCTCCGGCAGGTAGCCGATGAGCCGCTTCGCTGGCAGGGGCGTCTCGAGCACGTCAAAGCCGCCGACCCTGATCGTGCCGGAGGTGGGAGGGATGAAGCCCGTCACCATGCGCATGGTGGTGGACTTTCCCGCACCGTTCGGTCCGAGAAAGCCGAGCACTTCCCCGCGCGCTACAGCGAACGAAATGTTATTGACCGCCAGCTTCGGCCCGAATGCCTTGACGAGGTTTTCGACCTGGATCATGCGCCTGTCCCCAGCACGGCATGGTTAAGATCTCGCATTTTCTTGAAGCCTCACTTAAATAAGTCTTAAAACCGCGCCTTCAACTCCCAACTCCCGACACTGTCGCAAAAGCACGACGCATCCCGCACGACGCGGCCAGAAACTCCCGCCACCTGACCCAACTAAGGGATTGTTTCGGGGCGACTTTTCGCTGGGCACCCGTCAGAGGCTGCCGTGCCCGGCGAGCCGGACTGCGCGCTACTGCGGATCGCGCCTCGCCCATGTGGTGCCGACAGTCTGACTCGAACAGACGACCTACCGCTTACAAGGCGGTTGCTCTACCACTGAGCTATGCCGGCTCGGGGCGCCATTATAGACCGATAAGGCGCCATTCGCGCCGGGCGCCCGGACCTGCACGACCGCGCTACTTGATGATTTGCAGCTTCGGCTTGCCGCCGTTGCCATTTCCGTTGCCGTTTGTCTGCGCGGGCTCGGCCGGCGCCTCATTGCCATTTTCCTGCGCGGGCTCGCGCGGAAACAACATGCCCTGCCCGTTTTCCCGGGCAAATATGCCGGTCACTGCGGATATGGGGATCGAACACTCGCGCGACACCCCACTAAACCGCGCCGAGAACTGGATGACCTCATTGCCAATCGTCAGCTTGTGGGTCGCGTCGTAGCTCACGTTAAGCACGATTTCGCCATTCTTCACGTACTCGGCCGGCACTCGCGTGTTGGCATCCAGCTGCACGCTGAGATAGGGCGTCAGGTTGCTGTCCGAGCACCATTCGTGGATGGCGCGGATGAGGTAGGGCCTGGTCGAGCGCTCTGCCATGCTTTTACCACTTCGTGACCGGTGACTGGTGAGCGGTGACCAGTGTCTGTTCCACCGTTTGATTCGGCATACTCATCTTGTTCCGATCACTGGTCACGGGTCGCCGGGGTTACCTGCGCATGACCTTCTCGGAGGCCGTGAGCGCGTCGATGAAAGCAGGCCGGCTGAACAGCCTTTCCGCGTATTTCATGAGCGGCGCGGCGGTCTTCGGCAACTGGATGCCGTAATGGTCGAGACGCCAGAGCAGCGGCGCAATCGCCACGTCAAGCATCGTGAATTCCTCGCCCAGCATGTGTTTCTGCTTGGTGAATACCGGCGCGATCTGGGTAAGGTTGTCCCGAATGACGGAGCGCCCCTTTTCGGCCTGCTTCTGGGTCCCCTTTTCGATCGACTCGATGTGGCAGAACATCTCGTGCTCGAAACGAAACAGGAACAGGCGGGCGCGGGCGCGCATGACCGGATCGGCAGGCATGAGCTGCGGATGCGGAAAACGATCATCGATGTACTCATTGATGATGTTCGACTCGTACAGGATGAGGTCGCGCTCAACCAGCACGGGAACCTGGTTGTAGGGATTCATCACCGCCAGGTCCTCGGGCTTGTTGAACAGATCGACGTCGACGATCTGGAAATCCATCCCCTTCTCGTACAGCACGATACGGCAGCGCTGGCTGAAAGGGCAGGTCGTGCCTGAATATAAGGTCATCATAAGAGCGGTGAAGGGTGGCGGGTGGCGGGTGATGGATGACGGGTGACCGGTCACAGGTCACGGTATCAGTGGACGTCCTTCCAGTATTCCTTTTTCAGCGCATAAGCCAGCACGAACAGCAAGCCGAGGAAGAGCAGCACGTAGATGCCGATCTCGATCCGCGTGCGCTTCGCGGGCTCGGCCATGTAACTCAGAAAATTGACGAGATCGGCGACCAGGCGGTCGTACTCGACTGGAGTCAGGCTTCCGGGCGCGGCGAGCACGAGCTTCTGCTCCTCGCGCTTCAATACCTCTTCCTCGTCGCCGCCAAGGGGGATCTCGATCACTTCCGTGCGCAGAGCTTGCTCGCCCTGCAGCTGCCACAGGACGTGCGGCATGCCCACGTCGCGATAGACGACGTTGTTCCAGCCCGTCGGGCGGGCCGGATCACGATAGAAGCTGCGGAGATACGTGTAGAGCCAGTCCGCGCCGCTGCCCGCTGGAGAGGAGCGCGAGCGCGCGATTACGGTAAGGTCCGGCGGAACCGCGCCGAACCACTCCTTGGCGTCTCGCGAATCCATGCTGTTTTTCATCAGGTCGCCGACCTTGGCATCCGTGAAGATCAGGTTGTCGCGGATCTGCTGCGCATTGAGGCCCAGATCTTCCAGCCGGTTGTAGCGCATGTAGCTCGCCTCATGGCAGCCGAGACAATAGTTCACGTAAACCCGGGCGCCTCGCTGCAGCGAGGTCAGATCGCGCTCATCGATCGGCGCGCGGTCAAGCCGCACCTCGTCTCCCGCCGCCAGGGCGAGCACCGGCGCAGCGAACAGCGCCACAAGTAATTGTCTGGCGCGGCTCATCTCAATGCGCTCCTTCCCACGTCACCCGCGAAGGCTCGGGTCTGGTCTTATCCATTCTCGTGTACCACGGCATGAGCAGGAAGAAAGCGAAATAGATCAGCGTGCCGATCTGCGACAACAGCGTGCCCTCCGTCGTGACGGGCTGCGTTCCAAAATACCCGAGCACGATGAACACCAGCACGAAAACGGCGAGCGCCCCCTTGAAGAGCGGCCCGCGATAGCGTATCGACTTGACGGGGCTGCGGTCGAGCCAGGGCAGAAGCGCGAAGATGAGCACCGCAGCGCCCATCAGAACAACGCCCCACACCTTGGGGTCGATGGTGAAGAAACCCACGAGGAGCAGGACGGCGATTGCCGCGACAGCCAGCCTGACCGCGCGCGCCCCGACCGCCTGGATTATCAGCGCCGAATACCCGATCACGCCGGCGGCGAGCACCCACATGAAGGTCTCGGTCGTCGCCCGCAGGATCGAGTAATACGGGGTGAAATACCACACGGGCGCGATATGCGCCGGTGTTTTCAGCGGGTCGGCGGGAATGAAATTGTTGTACTCCAGAAAATAGCCCCCGAACTCCGGCATGAAGAACATGACCACGCAGAAAATGATCAGGAAGAAAACCGCTCCCATAATGTCCTTCACCGTGTAATAGGGGTGGAACGGAATGCCGTCGACGGGACGGCCGGTCTCGGGATCCTTCAGCTTCTTGATCTCGATTCCGTCCGGGTTGTTCGAACCCACCTCGTGCAGCGCCATGATATGAGCGGCCACAAGTCCGAGCAGCACGAGCGGAATCGCGATCACGTGAAAGGAGAAGAAACGGTTGAGGGTTGCGTCCGAGACCACATAATCGCCGCGTATCCACAGCGCCAGATCCGGACCGATCAGCGGAATCGCATCAAACAGGTTCACGATCACCTGCGCGCCCCAGTACGACATCTGCCCCCAAGGCAGCAGGTAGCCAAAGAACGCCTCGGCCATCAAGCACAGGTAAATGATCATGCCGAAGAGCCAGATCAGCTCTCGCGGCTGGCGATAGGACCCGTAGAGCAGCCCCCGGAACATGTGGAGGTAGACCACGATAAAGAACGCCGACGCCCCGGTCGAATGCATGTACCGGATCAGCCAGCCGCCGGTCACGTCGCGCATGATGTACTCAACCGACGCAAACGCCTGCGCGGCGTCAGGCTTGTAATGCATGACCAGAAAAATTCCAGTGGCGATCTGAATGACCAGGACCAGAATCGCCAGCGAACCGAAGTAGTACCAGAAATTGAAGTTTTTCGGCGCGTAGTACTCCGCAAGGTGCTCGCGCCAGAGCTGCATCAGGGGGAAGCGCTGGTCAACCCACGTCAGCACTCCGTTGAACGGGCCTGCCCCTGTGACCGGCTGCTTTTCGGTCCCCGCCATCGCCTACGCCCCCTTCTGGTCTTCGCCGATCAGGATCTTGTTGTCGGAAAGAAAGGTATGCGGCGGCACCGGGAGATTGTCGGGAGCGGGCTTGTTCTTGTAGACGCGTCCCGCCAGGTCGAACAATGAACCGTGGCACGGACAGTAGAAACCGCCCTTCCAGTCGGGGGCAAACGGCTCGGGCTCTGCCTTGAACTTGTCGACCGGCGAACAGCCGAGGTGCGTGCAGATGCCGACAACGACCAGATATTCAGGCTTTATCGAGCGGAACTCGTTGCGCGCGTAGGGCGGAGTGTAATCGGGGTTCCGCTGGCTTGTCGGGTCGGCGACCTTCGGATCGCTTTCCTTGACCAGCTCCAGCATTTCCTTGGTCCGCCGGACGATCCAGACCGGTTTTCCACGCCACTCCACGCGCATCAACTCCCCGGGCGCAAGGTTGCTGATATCGGCTTCGACTGGCGCGCCTGCCGCTTTCGCGCGTTCCGACGGCAACATGCTTCCGACGAATGGCACCGCTGTGGCACCGGCAGCGACGCCCCCCGCGACACTGGTGGCGGCGATCAGAAAGCGCCGCTTGCCCGCGTCCAACTCTTTGTCCGCCATACGAATATTCCCCGCTGGTCGCAAAGGGCGACATTGTACACAAACGGCCCGCGAAACTTAAGCAAAACTTGAAAAAAATGCTTTCAGTCAACATGTTGCGGCGTAGCGGACGAACGAGCTGTTGCCGGCCGCGCAACGGAGCCGGCACCCGTCGAGGCCACCGCCGAGCGATTCCGACCGCCAGCCTGCCGGTCTTCACACGCGCTTGGGACGCTCGCGCTCGATCGGCGCCGAGCTTTCGGGATCAATTCATTTCGGGCAATAATCGCGGTCATCAGGGACACTTCGATACTGGTTCAGCGGGTCGTCCAGCTCGGTTTGCTGCAGAACGGCTGGCCGCATTGTAAAAAATTTGAACCGAACCAGATCCCGTAAACGCAATACATTTTGGACCCATGCGCAAGCTTTGGCTGGTATTTGCCCAGACCGCGACGGTTTGTCTCGCCGTGCTCTTCGTGGTCTCCACACTGAGGCCCGATCTCCTATCGTGGCGCGCGCGCAGCAGCGTTGTCACCATCAAGGAGCCGTCCGTCAGCACGCCGGCGCGGGAGACGGCTTCGTTCAGCGAGGCCGCGCGCAAGGCGATGCCCGCGGTGGTCAACATCTTTACGAGCCAGGATCTAAAGCGGCCGCGCCATCCGCTGCAGGACGACCCGGTGTTCCGCTACTTCTTCGGCGACCCTTCGGATCCGAGCGTGCAGCGGCGTGAAGGTTTGGGTTCAGGAGTTATAGTCAGCGAGACAGGCTACGTCCTCACCAATCACCATGTGATCGAGGCGGTGGACCAGATCGAGGTCGCGCTCGCCGATTCGCGCAAGGTCTCGGCGCGGGTTGTAGGCGCGGATCCCGAGACCGACCTCGCCGTACTCAAGATCGAGGTGCAGGATGCGCCATCCATCACTTTCGCGAGATCCGATCGCCTCAAGGTAGGTGACGTCGTGCTGGCGATTGGCAATCCTTTCGGCGTCGGTCAGACGGTCACGCTCGGCATCGTGAGCGGCCTTGGCCGCAGCCATCTCGGCATTGCAACCTTCGAGAACTTCATTCAGACCGATGCAGCGATCAACCCGGGAAATTCCGGCGGTGCGCTCGTTGATGCACAAGGCAACCTCGTGGGAATCAATACCGCGATCCTGTCGCAGACCGGCACCGCGGCCGGCATCAGCTACGCGATCCCCGTCAGCATTGCCCGTCAGGTAATGGAACAGATCATCCAGAAGGGATCCGTCACGCGTGGCTGGGTCGGCGTGGGGGTGCAGGACATTACCAAGGACCTCGCCGAATCGTTCAAGCTGTCCACGACGAGCGGTGTGCTGATCTCGCAGGTGGAGCGCGGAGGGCCGGCTGACCAGGCGGGCGTCAAGCCGGGCGATATACTGGTCGCGGTAAACAACACCCTGGTGAACGATTCAGTCGGCATGCTGAATCTGATCGCCGCGCTCGCGCCCGGCGCGCGCGCGCGGCTGAAGCTGCTGCGCGAACAGGACGCGACCGAGGTAACGGTCACGGTAGGGCGCCGCCCCAAGCTTCAACCGCAGAAACCCTGAGCTGATCGCCCTCTTCGGCAACGGAGGCTATTGGCTGCGCCCCTTCTCCTGCGCCTCGATCTCGTCGAGCTCCCGATCCATTTCTTCTTCTCCCGGCGGACGGTAATTCCCGTCGTCCCGCGCACGGCGGCGGCCAAACGTCCGCGCCACAAGCAGTCCGACTTCGAACAGGAGCCACATCGGAAACGCGAGCAGAAGTTGCGAGATGACGTCGGGCGGCGTCACGATCGCGGCCACGACGAACGCGCCCACGATGAAGTAAGGCCGTATGTCGACGAGCTGCTCGATCGTCACAATGCCCATGCGCGTGAGCACGAGCACGACGATCGGCACTTCGAACGTCAGGCCGAAGGCGAGAAAGAGCGTCAGCACGAAGTTGAGGTAGTTCTCGATGTCCGGCGCAACGGAGATGCTCTTGGGCGCGATGTTGAAGACGAAGTCGAACACGAGCCGGAAAACAAAGAAGTAGCAGAATGCGACCCCGATGAAGAAAAGCACCGTACTCGCCACGACGAGAGGCAGCATGAGCCGCTTTTCGTGGGCATAGAGGCCGGGCGCGACGAATGCCCAGGCCTGATAGAGGACGTACGGCAGCGCCACCGAGAAGGCAACCATGGCCGCTACCTTGACCGGGATCAGGAAAGGGGTCACGACGCCGGTCGCGATCATCGTGGCGCCTTCCGGCAGCGTGCTGAGCAAGGGCTGCGCGAGGATATCGTAGAGCTCGGAGGCGAACGGAAACAGGCAGACGAAGACGATCCCCACGGCGATCAGAGCGCGCAACAGGCGATCGCGCAGCTCGACCAGGTGGGAAATAAAAGTGTCCTCGCTCATTTGCCCCGTCCGTCAACCAATTCAGGCGGGCTTGCGCGTCGACGGGTCGGCAGCAGGGTCAAGCCCGAGGTCGAGTTGGGGGGAAGCGGGAGCCTCGGGTCGTTCGCGCTCGGCGGCTGCCGGATCTGAATCGCGAGCGGGCGCCGCTTCCGAGTCGGCCTGGGACCGCGCGGATTGTGCGACGCGGTTCAGCTCGCTTTCCGTCTCACTCAGCCCTTGTTGGACAGACTGTTCGAAAGAGCGCGCGGTGTCCTCCATGCTGGTACGGAGCTTCTTCAGCTCGTCGAGCTCCATCTCGCGCGAAATGTCGGCCTTGACGTCGTTGACGTAGCGCTGCATGCGGCCGAAGAGATGGCCGGCGGTGCGGGCAACCTTGGGCAGCCGCTCCGGTCCGATCACGATCAGGGCAACGATCGCGACAATGAGCAGCTCGGTAAACCCGATGTCGAACATGAAAAAGCCGTGATCCGTGAACGGTGAACCGTGAACAGCGAGTCCGCGGGGGCGGCCGTTTACCGCTCACCACTTACCAATCGCTGCTCACGTCTTGTGGCTTTCTTTCCTTGCCTCGCCCTCGATGGTCTGGCCAGTAGTGGGCGGGATTTCCGGCTTTGCCTGCTCGGATTTATCCTCCTCGGTTTTCATGCCGTCCTTGAAGCCTTTGACCGCACTGCCAAGATCGGTGCCGAGATTACGCAGCTTTTTGGTGCCGAAGACCAGTACGACCACCAGCAGAACGATCAGCCAGTGCCAGATGCTAAACGAGCCCATTTATCACTCCTCGCCGCCCTTCATAACGGGCAGCATGTAATCGTCGCGGATGCCCGCCTACTTGCGCGAGGCCTTTTCATCGATGCCCGAGATTCCCTCCCGGCGCTGCAGCTCGGCGAGCACGTCCTCGGGCTTGAGGTCATGCGATGCCAGCACAACCAGGCTGTGGAACCACAAATCCGCCGTTTCGCGCACGATATTCAGTTTATCACCGCCCTTGGCGGCGAGTATTGTTTCCGCCGCCTCCTCGGCCAGCTTCTTGAGCATGGCATCCTGGCCCTTGGCAAACAGGCTTGCAACGTACGAGGTCGCCGGCTCGGCCTCGCGGCGCGCCGCGATCACCTCGCCCAGGCGGATCAATACATCACCCCTCTTCATCACCGGTAGATGTCCTTCGGGTCCCTCAACACCGGATCGACCACCACCCACTCGCCGTCCTCGAGCTTCTGGTAGAAGCAGCTTTCCCTGCCGGTGTGACAGGCGATGCCGCCCCCTTGTTCCACCGCCAGCACAATCACGTCTGCGTCGCAATCGAGCCTGATCTCGCGGATCTGCTGAACATGGCCCGATTCCTCCCCCTTGTGCCACAGCTTCGCGCGCGACCGCGACCAGTAGTGCGCTTCCCGGGTTCGCGCGGTTTCCCGCAACGCCTCGCGGTTCATCCAGGCCACCATGAGCACTCGGCCGCTGACCGCGTCCTGAGCCACTGCCGGCACGAGGCCTTCAGGCGACCATTTGATCTTTTCGAGCCACGCTTCTTTCACGGCTTCAACGTTCCAGGTTCAAAGTTCAAGGTTCAAGGTTCAAGGTTCAAAGTTTAGACGGATTGCGCAGCACTTTGAACCTGAAACTTTGAACCTGAAACTTTGAACATCGAAGTCCGGCTACAGCCGGACTTCGATGCCATGGCGCGCCATGTGCTCCTTTGCCTCGCGTACGGTGTACTCGCCGTAATGAAAAATGCTCGCTGCCAGCACGGCATCAGCGTGGCCTTTTAGCACCCCGTCGACCAGATGATCGAGGTTGCCCACGCCACCGCTCGCGACGATGGGAATTGACAGCGCCTCGGAAAACGCGAGAGTCAGCTCCAGATCGAAGCCGTTGCGGGTTCCATCCCGGTCCATGCTCGTCAAGAGAATCTCACCGGCGCCGGCCTGCTCCATTCGGCGGCCCCACTCCAGCGCATCCAGCCCGGTCGGCTTTCGCCCGCCGTGGGTGTAGACCTCCCAACGCAGCGCACCCCCATCCGGCACCCGCTTCGCGTCGATCGCCACGACGATGCACTGTGCCCCAAAGCGTCCGGTCGCCTCAGAGACCAGATCCGGATTCTGCACTGCCGCCGTATTGATACTCACCTTGTCGGCACCCGCATTGAGCAGGCGTCGCACGTCCTGCACGGATCGGACGCCGCCGCCCACCGTCATTGGAATGAACACCTGGGCAGCGACTGCCTCCACCACGCCGATGATGAGATCCCGGCCGTCACTCGAAGCAGTGATGTCCAGAAAAGTGAGCTCGTCCGCCCCCTGCTCGTCGTAGCGGCGCGCGATTTCCACGGGGTCGCCGGCGTCGCGCAGTCCGACGAAGTTGACGCCCTTCACCACCCGCCCCGCCTTGACATCAAGGCAGGGGATGATGCGTTTTGCTAAACCCATGTTTTCATCACCGAGGCACAAAGACTCCGAGAGCGCACGAATCGAGGGGCAAAAGCCGCGGAGCACAAACGAACCTCACCGTTTGGCACCGCGCACCTCATCGAGGCTGCCTGCGTGTCCCCGCAATTCAACCGTTCCTGGAGAGGTCGTCGGCGAGCTTCTGGGCTTCCGCGAAGTTGAGCTTGCCCTCGTACACCGCGCGCCCCGTGATAGCGCCGGTAATGCCCTCCTCCTGGACCGCGCACAGCGCCCTGATGTCATCCAGGCCCGTGATGCCCCCGCTGGCAATGACGGGAACGGTCAGCTTGCGCGCGAGCGTAACCGTCGCCTCGACATTCACGCCTGTCATCATGCCGTCGCGCCCGATGTCGGTGTAGATGATCGCCTCGACGCCATAGTCCTGGAACTTCTTGGCAAGGTCCGACACCTCGTGGCCGGTCATCTTCGACCAGCCATCGACCGCAACCCTGCCGTCCTTCGCGTCGAGCGCGACCATCACGTGGCCGGCAAACGCCGTGCAAGCGTCGTGCAGAAAGCCGGGTGTTTTGACCGCCGCAGTGCCGACGATGACGTAGCTCACCCCCGAATCGAGCAGGCTCTCGATAGTGTCGAGATCGCGCACGCCGCCCCCCAGTTGCACAGGAAGCTTCTCGCCCACTGCCGCAACGATGGCCTTGATCGCATTCTCGTTCCTGGGCCGGCCTGCCGCTGCGCCGTTGAGATCGACGACGTGCAGCCGCCGCGCCCCTTGCGCCAGCCATTGCTGTGCCATGGCCCCCGGATCATCCGAGAACACCGTGGCCGTGGACATCACGCCCTGTTTGAGGCGGACGCATTTTCCGTCTTTGAGATCGATTGCAGGAATGATTAGCATGGTTAAACGATTAGGTTGCAGGTGAAGCGGAAATCGGTTCTGTCACGCGGCGCACGGTCGGTTGCCAGGCCACGAAATTCGCCAGCAGCTGCAGGCCGGCGGCCTGGCTCTTTTCAGGATGAAACTGCACCGCAAAGACGTTGTCCCGAGCGCAGGCGCAGGCAAACGGGACTCCGTAGAAGGACTCCGCGGCGACAATGCCGCGATTTGCGGGCTCCGGGAAAAAGCTGTGCACGAAGTAGAAACGCGCGTCCTGTGGAATGCCCTCCCAGAGCGCGTGCGGCACGGTCTGCCGCACCTGGTTCCAGCCCATGTGCGGCACCTTTAGCCGCATGCCCTGCGCATCGGTCATTTTCTCAACCGGAAAGCGCCGCACCTGGCCCGGTAACAGGCCAAGTCCGGCGATACCGCCCTCGTCGCTGCGCTCGAACAGCATCTGCAGCCCGATGCAGATGCCCAGAAACGGCTTTCCGCGCGCGGCCTCGACGACGGCCTCACGAAGCCCGCGCGCTTGGAGTTCGCGCATGCAGTCCGGCATCGCACCCTGCCCCGGAAAGACCACCCGCGCGGCACACCTCACCGTTTCCGGATCGCTGGTGACCGCAACAGCCAGCCGCGGGGCGACGCGCTCAACGGCCTTTGCCACGGAGCGGAGGTTTCCCATGCCGTAATCAACTACAGCAACGTCAGTCATGACTTCGTCTGTTCCAGGTTCAAAGTTCCACGGGGTTCTACGTCTTGCGCTAAAGCCTCGGATTTGAACCTTGAACCTTGAACACGGAAAACGGAACGGGCGACCGCCCTATAGGGAGCCTTTGGTGGAAGGCACCCCCTTGACGCGCGGGTCGGGCTCGATCGCCGTGCGCAGGGCGCGGGCGAACGCCTTGAACGCGGTCTCCGCCTGGTGGTGAGCGTTGGCGCCATGGAGGTTTTCAAGGTGAAGCGTGATCCGGGCGTGATTGACGAAGCCCTGAAAAAACTCGTGGACGAGGTCAACGTCGAACTCGCCGATGCGCGCCCGGGAAAATTTGATGCGGTATTCAAGGCCCGGCCGTCCGGACAGGTCTACCACCGCGCGCGAGAGCGCCTCATCGAGCGGAACGTATGCGTGGCCGAAACGGCGCACGCCCGACTTCTCGCCCACGGCCTTGGCGAAAGCCTGACCCAGCGTGATGCCGATGTCCTCAACTGTATGGTGGGCGTCGATATGAAGATCGCCCTTGGCCGACACGTCCAGGTCGAACACGCCGTGGCGCGCCACCTGCTCGAGCATGTGATCGAGGAACGGGACACCGGTGCCGATCTTCGCCTTGCCGCCCCCGTCGAGATTGAGCTTCACCTCGATCCGGGTCTCCTGGGTGTTGCGGCTGACTTCGGCTTTACGCATGGTGGGGCTCACGGCAGAACGGTGCGGCGCGCGCAGGGATCAAGCCTTGGGGATCAAGCGTTGAGGGTATGGGTCAATGCAGCGAGGAAAGCGTCGTTCTCTTGGGGGGTGCCAACCGTCACTCGCAGGCAATTCGCCAGCTGGCGGTGAGAACCGTGGAGACTCTTGATCAGTACTCCGCGTTGTTTCAATCCGTCGAAAACACGCTCCGCGTGGCTGATTCTGAACAGTATGAAGTTGGCGTCGCTCGGATACGCCGTCAACCCCCGGACCCCCTGCAGCCCGCGTAACAGGCGTCCTCGCTCAAGCTTGATGGCAGCGGCCTGTTCTGTCAACACCGCGCCGTGCTGCAGCACTTCGCACGCGACCATCTGCGTGAGGGTGCTGACATTATACGGTAAGCGCAGCTTGTCGAGCTGCGCGATCCACTCCCCGCGGCCGGCCAGGACGCCAAGCCGCAGGCCGGCCAGCCCGACCTTCGAGAGCGTGCGCATGACCATCAAGTTCGCGTAATGCGGCAATCGCGCCATGAAGCTGTGATCGGCGAACGCGTGGTACGCTTCGTCGATAATCACCATGCCCGGCGCTGCCGCAATAACGCGCTCGATCGCCGCGGTATCGAACAGGTTGCCCGTCGGGTTATTGGGGCAGGCAAGGAAGATGAGCCCCGGCTGGTGTTCCTCGATGGCCTCCAGCATGCGCCCGACATCGAGGCCGAAGTCCTCGCGCAGCTCCACGTCGACATACCGCACGCCCGCAAACGCCGAAATCATGCGGAACATCGTGAACGAGGGCTCGACGGCAAGCACGACGGCGCCCGGGCGGGCCGACGCCAGCACCAGCATCTGGATGATTTCATCCGAGCCGTTTCCCAGCAGCAACTCCGCCGCCTCGGGTACCGCAAACGACTCGCGCAGCCTTGCCTTGAGCTGGCCCGCGCCAGGGTCAGGGTAGCGGTTGAGCGAAGCGTCCTCGACCAGCTGCGCGAGCCGCGCGCGGAGCGCCGGCGGCAGCCTGTACGGATTCTCCATCGCATCGAGCTTGACCATGCCCGTGCTGTCGGGAACGTGGTAAGCCGTCAGCGCGCGGATATCGTCGCGAATGATCTCTTCAGGTTTTTTCGGCATTCCCGTTTACCGCAGAGACGCCAAGGCGCACAGGGGACGCAAAGAAAATACTTTCTCGAGTACTTTGCGTTCTCTCTGCCCCTTTGCGGCTTAGCGGTTGCAGTTATTTCATCCGGTATTCGGCCGACTTCGCGTGCGCGGTCAGGCCTTCGCCCTGGGCAAGCTCGACGGCGATGGCGCCGAGCTCGCGCGCGGCCTCCTTTGATATGCGAATGACGCTCGACCGTTTCTGGAAGTCGTAGACCCCCAGCGGAGAGGAAAACCGCGCGGTCCGCGACGTGGGCAGAACGTGGTTCGGGCCCGCGCAGTAGTCGCCAAGCGCCTCGGAACTATAGGGTCCGAGAAAGATCGCGCCCGCGTGCCGAATCGCCGGCAGCAAGGCATCCGGATCCCTGACCGCCAGCTCCAGGTGCTCCGGCGCAATGCGGTTGACCACCTCGCAGGCCTCATCGAGATCCTGCACCTCGATCAGCGCGCCGCGGCTTTTCAGCGCCGCGGCGATTACGTCGCGCCGCGACATGTCCGCAAGCTGCCGCTCGATGCTGGCAGCCACCGCCTCGAGCAGCCGCGCATCCGGCGTGATGAGGATCGACTGCGCCAGCTCGTCGTGCTCCGCCTGCGCGAAAAGATCCATCGCGATCCAGTCGGGCGCGGCGCTTCCGTCGCAGACCACGACGACTTCCGAGGGCCCGGCGATCATATCGATCCCAACAATCCCGAAGACGCGCCGCTTCGCGGCGGCAACATAAGCGTTGCCCGGCCCGACAATCTTGTCCACGGCGGGCACCGTCGCGGTCCCGTACGCAAGCGCGGCCACCGCCTGCGCGCCGCCGATCGTAAACACCCGTTCCACCCCGCAAAGGGACGCGGCCGCGAGCACGAGATCGTTTCGTTCACCCCCGGGCGTCGGTACGACCATGATGACCTCTCGCACGCCCGCCACCCTGGCCGGCAGGGCGTTCATGATCACCGAGGAGGGATAGGCTGCCTTGCCGCCCGGCACGTAGATGCCGACGCGATCCAGCGCCGTGATGCGCTGGCCAAGCTCTGTGCCGTTCGCATCCCGGTAGCTCCACGAGCCGGTCAGCTGCTTTTCGTGATACGTGCGCACCCGCGCCGTGGCCGCCTCGAGCGCCGCGCGCGTTTTTGCGGGAATACGATCGAGCGCCGCACGCAACTCCGCGGCCGGGACTTCCAGCGCGGCCACCGACGCCGACTCCAGCCGGTCGAAGCGCCGCGTGTAATCCAGAAGCGCCGCGTCACCGCGCGTCTTCACGTCATCAAGAATTTCCGCCACCGTGCTCTCGATGGATGCATCCTGCGCCGACTCGAACGCGAGCAGCGCGCGCAGCTGGGCGTCGAAGTCGGGCTGATTGCTCCTGAGGCGCCGAATGGTGGTCATGAGACGGCTCGCGCAAAGGCGTCGAGCAGAGGCTGAATCGCAGCGCGCTTTACCCTCAGTGCGGCCTGGTTGACGATGAGGCGCGCGCTGACCGGCGCGATCTCCTCGACCGCCTTCAAGCGGTTGGCGCGCAGCGTGTTGCCGGTATCGACGAGGTCCACGATGGCGTCCGCGAGGCCGGTGAGGGGCGCAAGCTCCATCGAGCCGTATAGCTTGATGAGGTCAACGTGCACACCTTTCGCCGCGAAATGCTCGCGCGCCGTGCGCGCGTACTTCGTCGCAACCCGCAGGCGCGCACCCTGCCGCACGGCACGCTGGTAATCAAAACCCTCGGGCACCGCGACCACCAGGCGGCAGCGCGCAATCTGGAGATCGATGGGTTGATAAAGCCCCTGCCCGCCGTGCTCGTCGAGCGTGTCCTTGCCGGCGACCCCGAGATCCGCCGCACCATACTGCACGTAGGTCGGCACGTCGGCGGCACGCACAATGATGAGCCGCACGTCGGGCCGCGTCGTTGCCAGGATCAGCTTGCGGGAGGTCGCCGGGTCGTCGCGCGCGGTCACGCCCGCCGCGTCGAGCAGCGGCGCCGTCTGATCGTAGATGCGGCCCTTGGACAGGGCGAGGGTAATCACCGGCAAACCTCGAAAAAACAGCATTTTACCGCTAACGGCGGCTGGAGCGCCAAGGAAAATCCCAAGGGCAGCAAGTGAACTGCCGGGCCACGAGGAAAGCGCGGGTCACGAACCGGGGATGATCAAAACTCCATCACGGGTTGGCGGCCGTGGACGATTTTCTCGCCGTCAGGGCGGCCAACGGGGCCGCGAGCATGCTCTGCTATCGCGGGTTGCTCGTTCGCCTCCTGAAAAGGGGAAGACTCGCCGTTCAGCGTGCCCGCCGGATGCGTGCCCCCAGGCCCGAGAGTTTCTCCTCGATGCGCTCGTAGCCGCGATCGAGGTGGTAGACGCGATCAACAGTGGTTTTCCCGCCCGCGATGAGCCCTCCCAACACCAGGCTTGCGGAGGCGCGAAGATCGGTCGCCATCACGGTGGCACCGTCGAGCCTCGATACGCCCTTGACGACCGCCGTATTGCCCTCCACCTCTATATCGGCACCCAGACGCTTGAGCTCCTGGACGTGCATGAAGCGGTTCTCGAAAATCGTCTCAGTGACCCGTGCCGTGCCGCGAGCAACGCTGTTCAGTGCCAGGAATTGCGCTTGCATGTCGGTCGGGAATGCCGGATAAGGCGCCGTGCGCACGTTGACGGCATTGAGCGCCCCGTTCGCCCCGAGCGCGATCCAGTCGGCGCCGGTCGTAATGTGTGCTCCTGCTTCGCGCAGCTTCTGGATCACTGAATCCAGAATGTCCGTTCGCGCATTGCGGAGCTTGATCTGGCCGCCAGTCGCGGCAGCGGCCACCAGGAATGTGCCGGTCTCTATTCGGTCCGGCATGACCTCGTAACGTGTCCCGTGCAGACGCTCTACGCCTTCGATCGTGATCACATCGCTGCCGGCGCCGCGGATACTGGCGCCCATGGCAATCAGACAGTTGGCCAGATCGACCACTTCAGGTTCACGGGCCGCGTTCTCTATGACGGTCGTGCCGGCAGCCAGGGTGGCCGCCATCATGAGGTTTTCGGTGCCCGTGACGGTCACGAGGTCCAGGCAGATGCGCGCGCCCCGCAATCGCTTCGCGCGCGCCGCGATGTAGCCATGCTCAATGACGATCTCGGCGCCCATGGCCTGCAGCCCCTTGATGTGCTGGTCGACGGGCCTCAGACCGATCGCGCAGCCACCCGGCAGCGATACGCGCGCCTCGCCACAGCGCGCCGCCAGGGGTCCCAGCACGAGCACGGATGCGCGCATGGTGCGCACAAGCTCGTACGGCGCGACCGGCGCCGCGATACGCGCCGCATTGAGCTCGACGCCAAGCCGCTCGTCAACCGAGATCGCCACCCCCAGCTGGCCCAGCAGAGTGAGCATGGTGGTCACGTCGCGCAGGTGCGGAACGTTGCCGACGACCAGCGGCTCCGTCGTAAGCAGAGACGCGCAAAGGATCGGCAGCGTCGCGTTCTTTGCTCCCGAGACCTGCACCTCCCCGCTGAGCGGAACGCCGCCTTCGATGACGAGCTTATCCACGGCCCGCCTGCTGCCAATCCTCGGGGGTGAAAGTTTTCATCGAAAGCGCATGAATGTCGGCGCGCATGCGCTCGCCCAGGGCCGCGTAAACCAGCTGGTGCTGCTGCACGCGCGACTTGCCGCGGAAGGCGGGGCTCACGATCACCGCCTCGAAATGATGCCCGTCGCCGTCGACCTGCACGTGGTCACATGCCAGGCTTTCCGCGATCCAGCCCTTGATTTGTTCAGGATCGATCATGTTTTAGTCCTCGATTGATACGCCAAGCGCAAAAAACGCACGGCTTGCACGGGCCGCCGCTCACGCCTTCGAGCCGGGGTTCAATACCTGAGCTTGTATCCGGTTCTGAGGAGCCATAGCGTTAGGCATGATAAGGCGAAAAAACTGGCGCCGACAATCGCGAGGCTCAACCAGGGCGAAACATCGCTGCGGCCGAAGAAGCCGTAGCGGAAACCGTCCACCATGTACAGGATCGGATTGAAGAACGAGAGCTTCTGCCAGAACCCGGGCAGCGAGCGGACCGAGTAGAACACGCCGGAGAGAAACGTGAGCGGAAGGATGATGAAGTTGGTAAACAACGACAGCTCGTCCACCTTGTCCGAGTGCAGACCCGCGATGATGCCGAGCGCGCCCATGACACCGCTGCCCGACAGCGCGAATGCAATCGTCCAGGCCGGGTGTTCGAGCCTGATGTCGACAAACCACATCGTCGCCAGGAGCACGCCCAGACCGACTACTACGCCGCGCGCCATTGCCGCGAGAAGGTAGGCAAAAAAGAACTCGCCGTAGGAGAACGGCGGCAGCAGAACGAAGATGATGTTGCCGGTCATCTTGGACTGCATCAGGCTGGACGAGCTGTTGGCAAATGCGTTCTGCAGCACTGCCATCATCGCCAGTCCCGGCACGAGAAACGTGCTGTATTCCAGACCGGGAAAGATCTCGACCCGCCCCCGCAAGGAGTAGGCGAAAACGACCAGGAACAGCAGCACTGTGAGCACGGGCGCGAGGACGGTCTGTACGCTCACCTTCCAGAACCGCAGCCACTCCTTGCGAAAGAGAGTGTAGAACCCGTGTAGAGGGTGGAATTCAACAGGCGCGTTCATCTGCGGCACTCTCAGTAGCGGCTCATGATCTGCACGAATATTTCCTCGAGATCCGGTTGCATCACTTCCATTTCCTGGATCTCGACCCCCGCGTTGCGCAACTCGGCCAGGACGCGTTCGACCTCGGCATATGCCGGAAGCGCCAGCCGGTAGCCGTTCTCGATGCGCTCCGCCACGAGCGGCGCCAGCGATTTTGGCAACTGATCGGGAATCAAGCGCAGCGCGACATAACATCCCGAGTGCATGCGCAGAAGGTTCTGCGTGGCATCCAACGCAACGACACGCCCCTGCTTCAGCATCGCGATTCGCCCGCAAAGCGCCTCGGCCTCTTCGAGATAATGCGTCGTCAGCACGATGGTATGGCCTTCGGAATTGAGCCGCTTGATGAAGCGCCACAGCGCCTGACGCAGTTCCACGTCCACGCCGGCGGTCGGCTCGTCAAGCACGATTACTGGCGGTTTGTGCACGAGCGCCTGCGCCACCAGGACTCGTCGCTTCATGCCGCCGGACAGCAAGCGCATGTTGGTTTCCGCCTTGCTCGCGAGATCGAGGTGATACATCACCTCCTCGACCCAGTCGCGGTTATCGCGAATGCCGAAGTAGCCGGACTGGAAGGTGAGCGCCTCGCGCACCGTGAAGAAAGGATCGAACACCAGTTCCTGCGGCACCACCCCGAGCGAGCGCCGCGCCTCGCGGTATCGGGTCAGCACGTCATAGCCCATGACGCGCGCGCCGCCGCCCGTAACGCGGACCAGGCCGGCGAGTATGTTGATCAGCGTCGTCTTGCCAGCGCCATTGGGACCGAGCAGACCGAAGAACTCGCCTGGCGCGACCTGAAACGTGACATCCGACAGCGCCCTCAGGG
>Ga0209536_100002105_pt1 | contig 32363 bp, 25 predicted proteins | sample DeeMarSeWOR28_12_FD_187461 | JGI IMG/M metagenome (GOLD analysis project Ga0209536, IMG submission 187461) | Marine sediment microbial communities from White Oak River estuary, North Carolina - WOR-2-8_12 (SPAdes) (version 2) | ecosystem: Environmental > Aquatic > Marine > Intertidal zone >... | reverse complement strand
TTCCCATGCTAATCCCATAAGCTGTGCCGCTTCTTCAACAATATTAACACCCTCAGGAATGATCACGGCAGGATGCAGGATAACATAACCTCCGCCGCGAGATAGGAACTTTTCCAGCTCTTTGAGTTTTTCCTTGTCATACTGAACATAACAGAAAGCGGCTATCAAATCGGCCTTTTCGAATTGTTCGGCGTTGGGCCAACCGTAAGCGGTCGTTACATTCACCTTCGGCGCGCCGGCAAGACCTCGTTTCCCCTTGCCTTTTGGGGCTGGGCCGTAAAGATTGACCTGTTTTTCCTGCCCAGCGTCTTTTCCGCCAAGCAGCATAGCCCATCTCTTTTGCCATAAAGGATAATCGTGCTCGTTTTCGGCGTGGTCCTTCTTAAAAGCAACAAGAACAATGTTCAGTTCGCGTAATTTTTCCACTGCCGGTGGCTTCGGGGCTTTGGCAAGAACCGCTTCGACTTCGCTGCGATTTCGAGGTTTCGGCGCCTCGGCTGCGAACAGGTTTGAAGCGAATTCCATGCTGATTAGCATTGAAATCAACAGATAAACCGCTATTCTGTTTTTCATAATTTCCTCCTTTGAGACTATAACATTTGTAATAGGCTCTGTTTAGTAATCAGCATTTTTTGCCTTACAACGGCATACTTGACGGTAATTTTGAATCCAGACAAATATTGCTGTCTCCGAATCAGATTGCAAGAAAAAAATTAAGTGCCGATATGATTGGAAATTTTGCAGGAATTTTCCTTGACTTGAATTGACGGATTGATATACACTAATACAAGTGAAGAACCGGTCAACTTAGTTTTCTATCTTGGGCAAGACAGCTTTAGGGCAGATTAGGTTTATATAGCTTTTTGCCACTTAATAGAAGGAAGGAGGTGGCTTCAAGTCAAGATATTCTGGTTTGTTGAAGATGAAATGCAGCAAACGCTCAAATATTGTCCATTGTTTTATTATCTTAACTTTCGAAAAGGAGGATCATTATGTTTAGAAAAATATTATATATAGTTTCATTTCTTGTGATATTTATCCTGAGCACAAACACTTTTGCCGATCTTCTTGGCGATCCTGACCTGGTCATATACTATTCATTTGATGAAGTCACGGATATCGTCGCCGATCAGTCAGGGAACGGTCACAATGGCGTTGTAAACGGTGATATTACGCCGGATCCGGCCGGCAAACGGAACGGGGCCGGCAAATTCGAAGGGACAGGTGGTGCAGCAGGCTTCAGCTACCTTGATCTGGATGGACCAAGTATACCTCCGGAACATATTCCGACCAATGCAATTACACTTGCCGCCTGGGGTAAATGTGAGAACACCAGCGGAGATCATGCTATATTCAACGCCAGATCGAGTGATCCGGTCTGGCTTATTCACCCTGAATTCCGAAGTAATGGTCAGTTCAGGTGGCTGCTTCGTTCTGCCAGCAACGAAACAATATTCGATATACGAACGGGTGCTGTAACGTGGGATGAATGGCAGCATTATTGTGGCACGTATGACAAAGCCACCGGCAAGGCAACTTTGTATATCGACGGGGAAGTAGTTCATGAGGAAAACGTTACAAATCGCTTAGACATTGCCGGTGACTGGGATTCTGGTGCTCGTGTAGGTTATAATATTGACAACGCGCGGCCTTTCACGGGACTTATGGATATGCTCTGGTTGTTTAAACGTGCATTGACTCAAGATGAGATTCTTAAGGCAATGCAAGGGGAAGCATACCCCTATGCAGTGAACCCCACCCCCCCTGACGGCTCTTATCATCCGGAAACATGGGTGACGCTTGGCTGGTCGCCCGGAGATTTTGCCGTCTCACATGATATCTATCTGGGCGACAATTTAGAGGATGTGGAAAACGGCACTGCCGATACTTTCCGGGGTAACCAGCCACTGACCACGACTTTTTATATTGCCGGTTTTGCCGGGTATGCCTATCCCGACGGCCTAGTACCTGGTACAACATATTACTGGCGAATCGATGAGATCAATGAGGAAGATCCTAATAGTCCCTGGAAAGGCGATATCTGGAGCTTTACGATCCCGCCCAGGACTGCCTATAATCCTATTCCAGCCGACGGCGCAGAGTTCGTAGATCCGAATATGCTCTTTACATGGACTGTGGGATTCGGTGCAAAGATGCATACTATATATATAGGTGATGATTATGATCAGGTAAACAATGCCGAAGGAGGTCCTACACAGGTCTCTGCAACCTATAGCCCAGAATCTCTTGAATCGGGGAAGGTTTATTACTGGAGGGTCGATGAATCCGATGGTGTCGAGACGTATAAAGGCGATATCTGGAACTTTACAACTCCGGGTGCCGTCGGTGATCCGGTGCCGGCTTATGGAGCTGAGGGTGTGAAAATGACGGCAACTCTGAGCTGGACGCCGTCAGATAATGCTGCTTCGCATGAAGTATATTTCGGTGAGGATAAAGACGCCGTTCGCAATGCCGATAAGAATTCGCCGGAGTACAAAGGCCCCAAGGCACTGGGCGCAGAGAGTTACGATCCAGGAAAACTCTCCTGGTATGCCACATACTACTGGCGCATAGATGAGGTTGATGCTCTTGGTAATGCACAGAAAGGGCCAATCTGGAGCTTTACGACGGCCGACTTCATTTCGATAGACGACTTCGAGGATTATGATGCTGGCGAGAATCAGATATGGTACGTATGGCTTGATGGATTGGGCTACGGTACGCCGGAAACTCCACCTTATTCCGCAGGTAACGGTACCGGTTCGGCCGTGGGTGATGAATCTACACCTTCTTATTGTGAAGAAAAAATCGTCCACGGCGGCCGTAAAGCCATGCCGATGGAGTACGACAACAATAAACAGGGCTACGCGATGTATTCGGAGGTAGAAAAGACATTAAGTGAATCGCGTAACTGGATAGATGAAGGCGTAAATGAATTGTCGCTGTGGTTCCATGGCAATTCGTCCAATTCCGCCGATCCCTTGTATGTAGCAATAGCCAACAAAACAGGTACGCCTGTGGTGGTCGAACACGAAAATCCGGGCGCAGCCGTGATTGGGGCCTGGACGGAGTGGATTATCCCGCTACAAACCTTTGCCGATGGAGGCGTTGATCTGACCGATGTTGACAAGATAATGCTCGGCCTGGGGACAAGAGGTAACTTAACGACACCGGGCGGAGCAGGAAAAATGATCTTTGATGACATTAGGCTGTGCAGGTCGGAACAGGCTGCTGAATAAGCGTCTTGTTATTAAGGAAATCAGTATCAGTATGAATTCGGGGCTTATACCATTCGATTGGGTATAGGCCCCGATTATTTTGCTTTTTGGCCCGGCATAAAAATAGTTGCTAAATGGAGTTATAAAAGTAAATAAGGGCTAAAGTAGAGGGGTAACGAATACTTTTAACGGCGCCATTCTGCCTTGCGGACCATTAAGGGCGGCATTTGTTGAGGGCTGATTGTTCTGCTGCCTGGATGAACACAGGTTCTGCAACTTGGGTACCAGCGAAGGGCGAAAAGCTTTGGTTTCAAAGGTAATATTTGTTTTTTGAATCTTGCAAACAACATATTTTAATTTTCCATAAAATCCAGCTACAGTGGCAGCACCCTCCCATATCGGCCAATTCCGAGACCAACTTTGCTATATTGCAGATAAATTAACCAATGTTTTATGAATGCTTTGTTCCATCGATTTGCTTTTGTTTTTGTCTCTTGCTTATCTTATGCGGTTCCAGTTGGTTGGCTGTCGGTCGATTTCGAGTATTTCTATGCGGCTGATAAGCCATTTTTTATCAGGTTGTTTCCGTAGTGACAATCTGGCATTGACCAGAAAGAATGATTTGTACTGGGCAAGGTAACTGTTTTTGTCTAAAATTATCACGGCAAATACGGCTGCAGTTGCTTTCGAGTCCGATATGTCTATCTTTCGGGCCGGTTTTTTTATTTTATCAACCAAAGGTTTTGACAGCTCTCTTCTGCAGTGGTCCAGTAAATGTTGTTTTGTGCTGTGATACGAGTCACTGTAATTATCGGTAATAGTCGCTCCAATTGCGCTGTAATCTTCCTGCTGGATGGCTTTTATTGCGGCGTTAATTACGGAATTGATTTTCTCAAGGTCGGTTTGGACAATCATATCCACACCAAAAGCAGCGACGACCAAAAAGACCGGTATAAGTAGCTGCCACCAGCGGCGTTTTTCAGGACAAAAGCTCCGAAAGGTCAAAATCCCAAATAAAACGAGAACCGCTACTCCTATCAATGTGTAGGGCTGCTCAAAAAAATCGAACATTTAATCAATCCTTTGAGAGGCTCTCGATTGGCATCCAAAGGGGATTTTTCTAACTAATTTCCACGAGGGCTGTCGAGTACAGGGTAACGCTTTTGCATATACCTCAAGTCATCAAGCTCATCTGACGGAGGGCTGAAATTGAATACGCTTTCATCACCCCATGCGGCACGCATAGCAATATCAATGGTGCTCTGATTGACCCATGGGTGCATGTCGGCACTTCCGTCCGCAAAGCTTAGCGTACTTCGGTTTTTGCTGTGCCATATTGCCACCGGATCGATCCAGCTATTTCCAAAATCTTTAGTCACTACCCAGGAACCCATATTGTATCCCCTCGGATCGATTTCCTCTACAAAGACTAACGTATCGAAGGGTTTCTTTATTTCACTGTATAGTACCAGATGTCTATTGCTCCACTCTTTTTCTTCTCCATTCAGTGCACCGGAGATAGAGAAACTGCCAAATGTGTACATACCTTGCCGCTTTATTCTGTCGTCAGAGGGGCACCGATATACATCTAAATCCTTGATATAGGGAAAGAGCAAACCCTGTCTTAAGCCTTCCTTACATTGTTCGACCGGATCGGGATCGTTGCCTCTTGGACCTAACATCCAAGCGTCGCTTGATCGGGCGGGATGGCCTCCGACCATTTTTGCATCATTATCATCTTTGTACAGCAGCCAGCCAAATGTCATGTTCTTTATATTACTAATGCAGTGGAGCCGCTTGGCCTGGTCTCTGGCTATGTTCAATGAGGGCAGCAGGATTGCCATCAAAACGGCGATAATTGCGATAACTACCAGTAATTCGATTAGTGTAAAAGCTCTTGTTTTCATTACTTATTTTCCTGTCAAAAATTTCATTAAATAAAGACTATCAGAGAAAAATCAATATCTCTGACCTTTCTTTTTACGTCTTCTGTCAAAATTCCAGGATGCGCAAGAACTATGTTGTGTTCCATTAATTCTGTTTTTTATTTTATAGTAATTTCACATATTATACTGGGTTTACTATAGCATGTCAAGCGGAGATGCCGATAATTATCGGCTTTTTTGCTATAATCGGCGTTACTGAAAAGCTCTAAAAGCATAACCCTTGAGGGCATAATCGAAGTCATCAAGTTCTTGGTCCGAATTGGGCGTTCTGTCGAATTGGAAGGTCAGCGGCTCGTAGAGTGATTGCTCGTTCCATTCAATTAAGCCTTCGCTGAGCCACCTGTGCGTTTCGACTCGTCCATCGGCGAAGCCGAGAGTGCTGCTATTCCTGCGATGCCAGATAGCAAATGGATCGACCCATCGTTTTGATTTCGGATTCATTACCCATGAACCCATGTTGAATCCGCGGGGGTCGCATTCGGCTAAAAAGACATATTTTCTGGCCGGCCCTTTTATATCTGAAAATTTTATACACGGTAGGATTTCCCATGCACCATTGGGATTTACCCCATTCAAACCTCCGGCTATCGAATAAGTTCGGTATGCGAATTTATGGTACTGGTTATTCCTGCGGTCGGAGGGGCAGCGATATACTTCAATCTTCTTGACAAGTGGCCACATTTGACCTTTTCGTATGTATTCCTTCTTTTCTTCTATACTTGTATTAGCCCCATTAGGTGGAGTGAGCACCCATGACGATTGGCCTGATGTTGGAGTGTCACCATCGATGAGGTTGCCGTCGTTCTCATCTTTGTATATGATCCACGCCAGAGTCAGGGTTCTAATGTTGCTGCGGCAGCTAATACTCCGGGCCTGCTCTTTGGCGCTACGTAATGATGGCATCAAAATGGCCATAAGGATGGCGATGATAGCTATTACTACCAGTAGCTCGATTAGAGTAAAGGCCCTTTTGATCATTTATTCCTTCCTCTTGGTTAATCCGTGTCCAGTGATTTCTGTGATATTTTAAATCTGTAATTCACCTGTTTATATTCTATTAATGTAAGGCAAAAATGTCAAATCCTTAAAGTGTGCGCTTGGTAAGATGGAAAAATCTGGACAAAGTGAAACGTTTTTGGCAGTATCGCTTATATCGAGGGCATATAGAAAGTGTTTTTTGATATTTGTCCGGGAAATTGGAGTCCTTTGAAATGAATGATGTTCGCATTTTTGTTTGTCTGGCAGCTGTGCTTCTGCTCTGCTGGCTACCTTGTAAGTCTGCTCAAGACAGCAAATCTCCAACGGATCATGAATTGGCACGGCAGATTCTCTCCAATAAAGATCTCGCCCAAGTTCTGTCCATGGCATACGATTTAATCGGTACAGGAATGCGGGCGGGAGAAGGATATCGAGAAGTCTGGATAAGAGATTTGAACACCATTATCGAGGTGTCACTGGATGTACTGAAGCAGGATGATGTAAAGCAGGCCCTGTTGATGTTTTTTCATTTTCAGGGTGAGGACGGCAATATAGTGGATGGATATGTTGACAGAGATAGGGCTAACGTTAATTACAAGTACATTTCGTCAAAAACGATGCCCGATTACCTCGCTCACAAAAACACCGTTGAAACGGACCAGGAAACTTCATTGATTCAGGCTGTTTGTAAATATGTGAAAAAGACGGGCGACAGGTTGATTCTTGCCGAGAAGATTCAGGATATCAAAGTCATCGATAGATTAGAAATGGCAATGGATTTCCTGGTGAATGATCGTTTCGATGAGTGGTACGGCCTGATTTGGGGTGCTACTACTGTTGACTGGGGCGACGTTCAGCCCGAACATGAATGGGGTGTTGAAATGGATCAGGACAGCCATCCGGCCATCGATGTATACGACAATGCCATGTTCATCATGGCGATTAACAATTTTCTCGATCTTATCGAGCGGGATTATAAGGATGTCCGCAAATGGAAAGCCGTCAAATCAACGCTGGGTACGAATGTTATGAATCACCTCTGGGACAAAGAGCGGCACAAATTTGTTCCACATATTTATCTTGATAAAGGCTCTCCCTGGCCCGAATACTTTGACGAGAATCGCATTTACTATCATGGCGGAACCACTGCTGCGATGCAGGCAGACCTGCTAAGCAAAGAACAAATTCGCCTTGTTCTCAAAGATATGGTCAACAATAAGCGATTTGCTGGTGCAGCCACAATTGGAATCACAAACTGGCCCGCTTATCCGAAAGGTTTTTTCAAAAACAAATCAATGGTTCCGTATTCTTATCAGAATTGTGGCGACTGGACGTGGTGGGGCGGCAGAACCATCCAGGAGCTTGTCCGGCATGGTTTCGTAGAAGAAGCTTATCGCGAAATCCAGCCTATGATTGAACGTGTTATAAAAAATAAAGGCTTCTACGAGTGGTATTCTGTGAATAATGAGCCTCGCGGTTCAGGCAGTTTCCGCGGTTCTGCAGGTATGCTCGGCAAGGCCATTATCATGCTGCAGCAATGGGCCCGTGATAATCAGGATTGAGCAGCCAACTCATAATCCTAGTTCTTTTTTGACTTCGTCGATTTTCTCGATGGCGAAATCCAGGTCTTCTTTGCTGTGTGCGGCAGAGATTTGTGTTCGAATCCGTGCGGCCCCTTTGGGAACCACTGGGTATGAGAATCCTATAACGTAAACGCCTTTCTCTAAGAGTTGCTCTGCCATTTTCTGTGCTAAAAAAGCGTCGCCGAGCATAATCGGAACGATTGGATGCTCACCCGGAATAACATCTAATCCGAGTCCGGCGATTTGCTGTCGGAAATAGCGAGTGTTCTCGGCGAGCTTATCGCGCAGTTCCGTTGAAGCCGAGAGCATTTCCAGAACCTTCAGGGAGGTTGCGGCGATGGCCGGTGCCAGCGTATTGCTAAACAGGTAAGGGCGAGATCTCTGCCGGAGCAAGTCGATAATTTCTTTTCTTCCAGTAGTAAAGCCGCCGCTGGCCCCGCCGAGGGCTTTGCCGAGCGTACTGGTTATGATATCGATACGCCCCATTACTCCGCAGTGCTCGGGAGTTCCGCGCCCGCGTTTACCCAGCACGCCGGTCGAGTGCGAGTCGTCCACCATGACCAGCGCATCGTATTTCTCTGCAAGCTCGCATATCCGGTCCAGCTTTGCTATCGTCCCATCCATCGAGAACACGCCGTCGGTTGCGATCATACGAAATCGTGCCGATTGGGCTTGTTGCAATTGTTCTTCCAGGTCCTGCATATCACAGTTTTTAAATCTTAGTCTCTGGGCCTTACACAGGCGGACACCGTCGATAATACTGGCGTGGTTTAGCTGGTCGCTGATTATGGCATCATCTGCGGCCAGAAGGGTCTCGAAAAGACCGCCGTTGGCATCAAAACATGATGAGTAGAGGATTGTGTCTTCGGTGCCGAGAAATTCGGAGAGTTTCTTTTCTAATTCCTTGTGCACCTGTTGCGTGCCGCAGATAAAGCGGACTGAAGACAGGCCGTATCCCCATTTGTCATAACTTTCCTGAGCTGCTCGAATAACATCGGGATGGTCAGCTAGTCCCAGATAATTATTGGCACACATGTTAAGAACTTTTTGGCCGGCCTGCACTGTAATCATGGCATCTTGCGGACTGGTAATGATACGTTCCGCTTTGTAAAGACCGCTTTCATTGATTTGTTTGAGTTCTTGAGCTATATGAGATTTTATCCGGCCGAGCATGATTTGTACCTCGCTATTGTGTTTTATTACGTCCAGTCAAGAATCACCTTCCCGGATTCTCCCGAACGCATAATTTCGAAGCCCTTTAAATATTCTGTATAGTGAAAACGATGGGTTATCAGGGGAGTCAGGTCCACGCCGCCCTGAATCAGCATTGTGGCCTTGTACCATGTTTCGAACATTTCCCTGCCGTAGATACCTTTGATTGTCAGGCCGTTGAATACGACATAATCCCAGTCGATGGCGGTCTCCGGCATGATTCCCAGCAGTGCGATTTTACCGCCGTGGCACATGTTTGCGAGCATGTCCTTAAAGGCCTGCGGATTGCCCGACATCTCCAGCCCGACGTCAAATCCCTCCTTCATTTTGAGCTGTTTAACGGTATCTTCGATGCTCTGGCTTCGCACGTCTAACGTCATAGTAGGTCCCATCTTTTTGGCCAGTTCCAGACGGTACGGATTCACATCCGTAATAACCACATAGCGTGCTCCGGCATATTTTGCCACGGCGACGGCCATGCACCCGATGGGACCGGCGCCGGTTATAAGCACGTCCTCACCAACCAGGTCGTACGACAGGGTTGTATGCACCGCGTTACCAAACGGATCGAAGCATGCCAGAACTTCCTGGGTAATTTTGCTGCTGCAATGCCAGACATTGGAGACAGGGATGGACAAGTATTCGGCGAAAGCACCATTTCGATTAACACCGATGCATTTAGGATCTGTGCAGAGATGTCTTCTGCCGGCAAGACAATTCCGGCAGCGACCGCAGACGATGTGCCCTTCACCGCTTACAAGCTCGCCTAGCTCGACATCGTGCACGTTGCTTCCGATTTTCTCGACAATGCCGACAAATTCGTGGCCTATGACCAGCGGCGTTTTGATGGTTTTTTGAGACCACTTGTCCCAGTTGAAAATATGAATATCGGTACCGCAAATTGCGGTCTTTTGAATCTTGATTAGAACATCATTGGCTCCGACTTCGGGAACGGGGACATCTTCCAGCCACAATCCTGGTTCGGATTTCTTTTTCGTCAATGCTTTCATCTATTCGTTTCCTCAATTTTAGCAAAATGGAAGAGCGTGACAATCGTGAACTACATACCGGCAAAACAGTTCACCATTTTATTTTCCGAAGCTCGCTTGTCTTGCGATGGTCAGTCATATCAGGTATTAGTGCCGTTACTGTAATGAAACCTTCCGCTAAAGATGTCGTATCAGTCGGATTCTCGTCGAGCAGATGAGAGCCGCCGGCCAGTTGGTAAACGGTCTGTCCCTGCTCGTTTGTCTGCCGGATGTAATATTCGTCGAATCCTTTGCTGGAGTGTGGTACGACTCTGACACCTTTGGGTTGATCTTTCGATAGTGCCGGGATGTTGATATTGAGCACGTTGCCCCTTTTGACCGGCATTAGTTTCTTGAGGACATTGACACAATGTCTGGCGGCCTGCTCGTAATCCATGCGATCTTCTCTGTAAAGACTCATTGCGACGGCCGGGATTTTCAGAAACGCTCCTTCCATTGCCGCAGCGACTGTGCCGGAATAATAAACATTAATTCCCGCATTAGCCCCGTTGTTTATGCCGGCAACAAGCAGGTCTATCGGCTCGGCATGGAGCTGCATTACCGCCAGTTTGACACAATCGGCAGGTGAGCCCTGGACGCTGAAACCTGTGAACTGACCGTTAATGTCGACCTTGTTACAAACCAACGGCTCAGAAAAGGTAATGCTGTGGCTCGCGCCTGACTGGCTATCCGAAGGCGCGACCACTGTAACATTCCCGATCCCGACCAACTCTTTATAGATGGCTGCAAGACCCGGCGCGAAAATGCCGTCGTCATTTGTTAATAATATGTTCATATTGATTACTTTTATACTTTGGAACCGACAACAAGATTGTCGCCGGGATATCAACGGTTGAACATTGTAAACGGCTTTCAGATTTCTGTCAATTGACAGTTCTGTTATGCTGAGTATAATGCCCGGCTATGGAAAGATATTCACCGAACGAGAAATATGTGGTAATGACCAGAGATGAGGTTCGTGCATTCGACGCTTGGGCGATCAATACCATCGGTATACCGGGTATGGTCCTGATGGAAAATGCCGGGCGCAGTTGTGCCGAGCTGGTCGTAGAAAAGCTCAAAGATATTGACAAGCGTAAGGTCTGTATATTCTGCGGCACCGGAAACAACGGTGGAGATGGATATGTGATTGCCCGGCACCTGCTCAATCACGATATTAAAGTGACTGTGGTTGTGTGCGACGACCGAAACAAAATCAAGGGCGATGCAAAGATAAACCTGGATATTCTGGAGCATATGGGCAAGTCCGTTGAACTGCTGAATCCATCTGACCAGGATCACGCCGGTCAGGTTGAGAATTTTAGCGCCGGTTCCGGCATAATCGTTGACAGTCTTTTCGGCACCGGCTTAAGAGGGCAGTTGAGCGATGAGTACAAACGTTTGATAGAGAGCATCAACGCCTGCAATAATCCTGTTTTGGCTGTGGATATACCTTCCGGGCTGGATTGTGATACCGGCGAGCCGCTCGGAGCGGTGATTCGAGCCACATGGACAGTGAGTTTTGTCGCAGTTAAAAAGGGCTTTCTTTGTACAGGTGCAGCTCAATACACCGGCGAGGTTTTTATTGCCTCGATTGGAATAGCTACCCGCTAAAAGGCGCCGGCCTGGCCGATTTGTCCTTTGTAACCTATAAAATACAGAAACCTCTCGTATGTGAATACGGGAATCCATAACGTTTGTGCCTGGTCCCGCAGGCTGTTGTAGCGGTTGAGTCGTTGTAGCGAGGCTTCATATATATCCATTGCCCTTGGATCAACGTCCAGTTCGTCGGGAGTCGGTCTCTGGAGAACTTGCGGCTCCTTGCCAAGGATGATGAAGTTCGTGTCAACAGAAATAGCATCATCAACCATGCCGCCCCATTTTTCTATAAGCGTTTTTAACTTATCTGCACCGTTATAATCGAGCATACCATCATTATCGAGGTCGAAATCACCGGCGATCACGAATACATTTGTTCTGTCAGCGTCCCAAATCAGATTCGCAACGAGATCTCCCTCTAAGATAGGTTTTGTGAGTTCAGATTGGATGATTCTTGCTGCCGAATAAGTTTTTGCCGCATCGAATACTTCAACTTCGGCTTTTCCCTTGCCGTCTTCGGGAATAGAAGTACCCCGGTCATATACTGTAAGCGTTAATCCCGGATAAACACGGTCATCGGTACCGATGTTCAGATGAACCACCTGGGCCTGGTCGTCAATCAATATTATTTTTCCATCGGGCTGGTAAGCGAGCACTTCACGGTTCGGCCCCGGCTCAATCTTGCTTAGCTTTTCCTTTTCACTCTTGAGGCTGTCCTGGGCCACCTTCAATTCTTCCCGGGTTTTCAACAAGTCATCGTCCAATTCTTTCATGGCATCTCTTGCCTTCTGTAAATCATCCCTGAGAGTCTTGACTTGTTCACTTGTTGTTTGTTCCAGCAGGGCTGAGTTTTCATTATATTTCTGTTCAATTTCGGCAACCTGCTGCATTAATTTTTCTTTTTCGGCCAATAATGTTTGTTCTTTTTCAAAATTGGCTTTATAAGCATCTTCGAATCTGGTCATCTGATCATTAAGCTGCTTTTGGATTTCAAGTTTTTCACTAATTGTCTTGTCTAGCTCCGATTTTAATCTCTGGACTATTTGTATGAGACCTGTTGTGTTTGGATCTGTAATAGTAATATTATGCTCGGCGGTTAGTTGCAGTGCTTTGGAAACTGCTGTATTACTGTTGTTTGTTTTAACTTCAACGGATGTTGGTTCAGCCACTCCCCCCGCGACAAGAACAAAGGTTTTATCAAAATAATCGACCATTGTAGCAAGCCATGTTTTACCTGGCAGTTTTGTTCCTACAATTGAAGGCATTGCCTGACGTTCTCTGTCTGTTGCAAAATTATCCATTTCTCGTTGTAAATCAGCCCCTGCTGTTCTGTATTCTTCAGCTTTGACGTAGTAGATAACTGCAACCGTAGTTGTGACGATAAAAAGCCCAACAAAGGTTATCAGAGTGTAGAGCATGGCATTGCTCTGCTTTCTCCTGCGTGCTGGCATAATAAAAACTCCTTAGAAATATTGAAAATCACCCTAAAAGCTTGTTCAGATATCATATTATCGCCGGAAACGATAAAAAAGTCAACAAAAAAAGCCAACAGAGAAGCCTTTTTCAGCAGAATGATTGTTTGGAGATTGCCAGCGTAGATTTTGGGCGTAGCAGCCGATAGAACAAAAGCCTTAAAGTCCTTCTAAAAGGGCGGGTAATTGGCTGATTTTGTGTATAACGTGCTGCGCATGACCGTCAGGTTCGCTGGAAACTTTAGTATGCAGGCGAGCAGGGCGGATAAGCTGAATCGTGAAAAATCCTAATTTATTCGGTGCGATAAAATCCTTTTTTTCGTTATCTCCAATATAAACCGTATTTTCCGGTTTGACATTAAGTGTATTTAATATCTTTTTAAAGCCGATGGGTGATGGTTTCCAGAATTCTCTGCCTAGCTGTTCAGTATAGATAATGCACTTAAAGTATTCCTCAATTCCCAGCGATTTTACTTTCAATTGCTGGGCCGGTAGAAAACCGTCCGTAATTAAAGCCAGGGTATATTTTGCTCTGAGTTCGAGGAGGACATCCCGACTGTCCTGAGTTAATTTTATCGTCGGAATGTGGTTGCGATATACATTTACCAGCTCATCGATAAGTTTATCGTCATAGCTTATCTCAAGCTCATCGAGGGCTGCATTAATAGTGTTCTTGCGATTTCCGCTGGTGAATTGTTTCCATAGAGTACTAAAAATTTGCTCGGCAGGTAGTGCCTCAGGTAGTTCGGCAAGAAACTCAGCAACTGCTTTAAAGCCGGTTTCACAATACTCGATTTCATCATAAAGCGTGTCGTCTAAATCAAAAACAACAGTCGTTATCATTATTCGAGCCCCGGAATTCTCATGTCATTTTGAATAAAATTTCACGATACGCTATGCAGCATAATCTTATTATTATATAATTTATTTTACGCCTTATCGGTCTGAATGTCGATATTTTCATTAAGTCAATGTCTGTAAGTAAATAGATTTCCGTTTTTTTGGTAATTACTTACCAGCCCTGACACTTAAACAGCGAAAGGTGCTGACATGAAGCTTTTGCAAATAATGCGTCCGAAACACTGGACCAAGAATGTGTTTGTCTTTGCTGCCCTGGTATTCGGGCAACAAATGACTGTCCCGCTTGCTGTCGGCAGGGCAGTTGGTGCTTTTTTCTGCTTCTGTTTAGCTGCTTCGGCTATCTATATTTTCAATGACATTATCGACTGCGATACGGACAGCCTTCATCCTGAAAAACGCAAACGGCCCATCGCAGCGGGAAGTGTCAGCATCTATTCGGCGATTATGGTATCTGCTTTTTGTGCTGCTTTGGCAATCATCGGCGGTTTCGTACTCGCCCGAATCCTAGCAGTTGTCATTCTCTCATATATTGCGCTGATGATTCTCTATTCGCTCTTATTCAAGAGAATGATGATTCTTGACTGCGTGGTCATATCGATCGGTTTTTGTTTGCGTGCCATCGCCGGAGCGGTCGTATTGGGCATTTTTATCTCGCCTTGGCTGATTATCTGTACTTTTGCCCTGTGCTTGTTTTTAGCTTTCAGCAAGCGCCGGGGCGAAATAATCCTGCTCGGTGAAAACAGCGATTCGTTCCGTCAAACGTTGGCCGGCTATACGCCCGAGCTGCTCACTCATATGCTCGATGTCACCAGCGGCCTGGCGGTCGTATGTTTTCTGCTTTATGCGATGGATGACCAGACGCTGCGGATTTTCGGCACGAATAATCTTGTCTATACGACGCCGCTGGTTCTCTACTGCATCTTTCGCTTCAGCTTGTTAATCCAGCAAGGCCGTTACTCAGATCCGCTTGTGCTTATCTATAAGGATTTGCCGTTTCAGATTGGTCTTATGCTTTGGATCTTATCATGTATCGCGATTATTTATGCTGACAAGCTCGGCTTCGGCGGCACTTAATGCCTGAGTTCCAGTTTTAACTTTTCTGTTGTGAGATAAAATTCTATGGCCGAACAGAGATTACAAAAAGTCCTCGCCGCCGCGGGCATCGACTCGCGTAGAAAATGCGAGGAGCTTATACTCAGCGGCGAAGTCATGGTCAATCGCAAAGTAGTTGATACGCTGCCGGCCTTCGTTGATCCTGAAAAGGATGTTATCACCGTATACAGCAAAAAGATTCGCACAGCGCAGAAGGTCTATTTCCTTTTGAACAAGCCCAGGGGCGTTATCTGCACAAATAGCGATCCTCACGGCAGGAAAAAGGCCATTGATCTTATTAACACCAATGAGCGCATCTTTTGTGTCGGCAGGCTCGACGCCGATACAACAGGCCTGATTATACTTACCAACGACAGCGAGTTGACCAACAAACTGACTCATCCCAGATACGGCATTGCCAAAACCTACGTTGTCAGGATCAAAGGTGAAATTGCCGGCGAGCAGGTTGAAACGCTCAAAAAAGGAGTCTGGCTGGCCGAGGGCAAAACCGGCAGGGCATCGGTAAAAATTCTCAAGCGCAGACATAACGAATCATCCATAGAAATCACCATCCGGCAGGGCCTTAACCGCCAGGTGCGCAGAATGTTGGCGAAAATCGGCCTGCCAGTCAAATCACTGACCAGAACGCAACTCGGCAAGCTTACCATCCGGGGTCTCGGTGTCGGCAAATCCAGAACGCTTACCAAAACCGAGGTCGAGTACCTGAAAAAGGCCACATCCAGGTAATCAGTCGGTAGCCCGTCTAAGATTGGCTTTGTTTTTTCAAGTAGCCTTTCCTCGTCTTTGCTATGAACTATGAACAACGAACTATGAACTGCAATATTGGCTTTGTTTTTTCGACTTATGTTCAATTACATGTCATTGTTTCGGATTTAGAGCTTCGAGCTTCGGATTTCCGGCCGAAGGACGGTGATTGGGTTTGTTTTTTCAAATTGCCTTTTGTCAGACACAGATCTACACCGATTAACACGATCATTTTGGTTATAAACCACTCGTTATGAGGTGGTCATTGCGAGGCCGGAGGCCGTGGCAATCTTCTATTTCATAAGTAATATCCATCCTGCTCCGTTCAAAATTGGGTTTGTTTTTTTCAACTAAGCTCTAAACCACGAAGGTCACGAAAATCTACGAAGAAGTCTTAAATAATCAATAATAATTAATAATTCATAAATCCATAAGTTTCCTGATTCCCTCAATTCTGTGTACTGAATTCTGTTTTTATACATTCTACGACCGGCATTGTGAAAAAGCGGGCTTATTCCGTCAATTTCTCAATAAATCTCCGTGACACGGCACCCGATGCTCGATTCCGGTTAGTATCTCATATCTCGAAGTTCTACGCACTAAATCCTAAGCTCTAAACAAATCCTAATCTTAAATTACACAAATCCCAAAAACAGGCCAATGGCCCGTGATTTTTTGAATATTAGGGCTTTGAGAATTCGTGCTTGTTTAGGATTTAGAAATTAGTATTTCGGATTTCCGCAGAACTATTGCCTTCGGCTTCCCACCAAAGTCTCGGATAGTCCTGGCCTTCGAGAATCCACCAGATATCTTCCGTGCCGTTTTCAATTTCGCCCACGAAGTCCCATCCGGCTTCGAGAAATGTGCTTGCCATCTGCATTTCGGTGGTGTTTAATCCTGTGCCACCATTGCTGTATGGTCGTCCTGTGGTTTGAGTATCCCAGAAGGATCGGATCGTATCACCAGAACCATAACCTACTAATCCACCGAAGGGCGTACTGCCACGGACCGCACCAGTACTGTAGCAAAGATTTACATCACCTGAGTTCGACCCAACCAGCCCCCCGACAGCCCATTTCGCACTGGCTGTAGCAGTGCTATAGCTGTTAGTCACAGTGCCGACGTTCCATCCGATCAGCCCACCGACATAATACCCTTCACTACTACTGACTGTACCGTTGCTATAGCAGCAGACCACGGCACCCCAGTTACGTCCCACAAGCCCGCCGAGATAGTTATATCCATTGACTGCACATGTGCTGTAACATTTGGATACTTGCCCATCTCTGTCATTAAAACCGACTAAACCGGCGACATTGCAGTTTGCCTTAACGCTGCCGCATTCTATGTAGCAGTCCATAATGGTTCCACTTCTCATATAGCCAACCAGTAAGCCAACACGGTCTGCAGCACCTGCATCTATATTCGGCTCGACCAACCTTAGATTCTTAATTTCCGCACTGGGATTATCGACGTATCCGAAGAGTCCGATGCTATTGTCATCTATGCAAGTGTAGCTGAAGTTCAATATAGAATGACCATTGCCGTCGAATATGCCGGTGAAGGGGAAGCTATATGGTCTCCCAATGGGGTGAAAATCAGAATCTGAATAGTTAGATAGATCGATGTCGGCCATGAGGTTGAAATGCTTGTACCAATCGCACACGCCCAGACCGACCTGATTGAGTTGTTCGGGAGTGTAGATTAGATAGGGATCGTCATCGGTCCCGGCTCCTAATAGAAAATCAGATAAAAATACTGGTTTGATTTCTTCTCCAGGTTTGTCTTCCCACCACAGTCTCGGATAATCGTTTCCCTCATCAATAGTCCAAACTGGATCATTGCTGGATCCACCCCAGGTAAAAAATGTCCTGGCAATTTGCATTTCGGCTGTAGTCTTGCCCGCACCGCCGTCACTTATGGCTTGGCCGGAAGTCTGCATATCCCAGAAGGACAGAGCCACATCATCGCCGCCGTAATCGCTCCCGACGAGCCCTCCAACTGATGAGTTGCCTGTTACCGCACCGGTACTATAGCACTGGCTAATAGGACTGAGATAATTACGCCCTATCAACCCGCCGACCAAGGAATCGCCATCTACTGCATTTGTGCTGTAGCAGTTGGTCACATAGCCGCTATTATTGCCCACCAACCCGCCAACTCTCCCGTTGCCATTAACTCCACCTGTGCTATAACACTGGGTGATAACACCACTGTTGCTTCCTACCAGTCCACCGAGCCAGTCATTGCCACTAACTACACATGAGCTGTAACACTGTGTCATGGTACCATTCATAATTATCCCAGGATATCTTAAGCTTGCACCGACAAGTCCCCCAACGCTCCATTCGCCACGTACCGTTCCACTGCTATAGCAGCGTATTACTTCTCCATAACTGCATCCTGCCAGAGCGCCTATAAAGTCGCCTAAACCGCTTATATTGACGTCAACAACTCCTAGGTCTCTGACTTCCGCTCCGGACTCTAAGCAACCAAACATCCCCAAATTGTCCTCGCCAGCGAGTGTGAGATTCGAGATCGTGTGACCGTTGCCGTCAAAGACGCCGGTAAAAGAGTCCCGCCGATCTGTGCCGATTATGTTGAAAGCCATACGACCTTCTTTTCCATCGAAGGCTGAGAGGTCAACATCATCCATTAGTTTGAAGTGCTTGTCCCAGTGACAGTAGTACAGCCCGATCATATTGAGCTGCTCGGCCGTGTAGACCAGATATGGGTCATTTGCGATGCCTGTACCTCCACCGTAGGCCGGGCTTGATATGAATCCCCCGGGCATGTTTTCCCAGGCAAGGTGTGGGTGGTCAAGGCCCTCATCTATTGTCCATAACGAACCACACGCACCCCAACTCAGAAATGTTTCGGCTGTTTGCATCTGAGTTGTTGTTTTACCCATCCCGCCGGCGCTGACAGTCAAGCCACTGGTCTCCATATCCCAGAAGCAGTTTTTGATGTTAGTCCTAGCTTCGTTGTCTGCTACCAGACCACCAAAGAGTCCATCATACGAATCGATTGGCTGATTAAGTTCGCTATCCAGAACAGCACCACTCGAATAACAACGAGTGATATCTCCCACATAGTTAAATCCAACCAACCCGCCAACTTTGGCTACTCCCATAACATCGCAATTCGAATAGCAGTCATATATGAATCCACCAGCATAGAGCCCTCCCTCTCTCCCGCTGTACCAATTACCATTTTGGCCCACTAAGCCACCTATGATTCTAACACCGGATACGCTACCCGTTGAATAACAGGAGGAAATTGTGGTGCCTTCATTGCTTCCTACAAGGCCCCCAACACGATCAATTCCGATGACATTTGTGATTGCACAGCAGTTAATGATTATGCTAACTCCCGGTTCCCACCGCCAAAAACCACTGCCACGTCCCACTAACCCACCGACATCCTCACCACCTGAGATTGTACTGCTCTGCATAAAGCATCCTGATATTGTGCCCCCCTGAAGCTCTCCAACCAGCGAACCGACAAATTGTCCCACTCCTGCAACAATATTAGCATCAATCAATCCCAAATCTTTGATTTGTGCTTCTGGTCCATCAACGTAGCCGAACAGTCCAACATGATTGGCATCAAGGGAAACATAGGTGAAATTTGATATGGTATGGTTGTCGCCGTCAAAAACACCTGAAAATGCGTTATTGTCATCCCAAGCTTGCCGGTATCCGATGATGTTGAAATCTGTGCCGGTGTACTGGCTCAGATCAATATTTGCCATAAGCTTGAAATGTTTGCTCCAGTCGCTCGATTCGATACCAATTGTATTCATTTGTTCAGCAGTATAAATCAAATATGGATCCTCTGCTGTGCCATCACCTCCGCCGTATTTGGCTTGAGCAGGGATGCTGAGAAGGCATACTACTATCAGTAGATGGATTATTTGTAAAATTCTTGAATTTATCTTTGTTGTCATGTTCGAGTACCTCAATTCATACATAATCTTACTCTTTTCCTGTATCCATAAAGACATACGCAGGAAAGTCTTGATATTGCAGGAATTTCAAGAAAATTGCATTTTAGGAGCTTTTTTGCTATAAATTCCGGTTTGGGCTTGCAATTTTTGTGTGAAATTATATATTTATGAATTCTGCTGGGATAGAAACCCGGCAAAATCTGTTCGTTAGCGTTCTTCAGTCGCTGTCCTAAGGACTCCATACGGAGAACGCCGAACGCTGAACTCTGAACGATTTTAGGAGCTTTTTGAATGTCAAGAGTGTGTTATTTTACGGGTAAAAAGACGGTATCAGGTAGGACTATATCCAGGCGCGGTAAAGCGAAATATCTCGGCGGCGTTGGCAGGAAAGTGACGGGCATCACGAAAAGAAAGTTCAAGCCTAATGTGCAAAAGGTCCGAGCCATCGTTGACGGCAAGGTTTGCAGGATCAAGGTCTCGACCAAGGCAATCCGGATGGGACTGGTTGAAAAGCCGCCCAAACGCAATTACAAACCCGCTGAGAAGGCGGCCGTCTGATAAACTGTTTGTTAGTATGTGTGATTTAAAGCGGGGCGGGTTCTGCCTCGCTTTTTATTTAGATAGGGAACACAGTGGCAGAAAAAATCGACGAATCGCAGGTAAGGAAGGTTGCGAAACTGGCCCGGCTGGAGCTGACCGATGCGGAAGTTGCCGAATTTACGGGCCAGCTTAGTGCAATCCTCGGCTACGTTGAGAAAATGAACGAGCTGGATACCGACGATGTTGAGCCTTTGGCGCATTGTTTGCCTATCAGCAACGTTTTCCGCCGGGACTGCGTGAAAGAATCGCTCGGGACCGAAAAAACCTTGGCCAACGCGCCGCAGCGGGATGCAGAATTTTTCAAAGTGCCGAAAATACTCGATGACAGCTCCGGTGCGTAAGGGCTGTCGGAAGCTAAAATTGGGAGGTATTGAGCAATGAAGGCGGTTTGTTTTTCATGTGTTGTATTTGCAGCATCATTTCTGGTTGGTTGTACACAGATGGAGAAAAAAGAGATGACATCCAATTTGCTTGAGCAGGAAGGCCAGCATGCTCAGACGTTCGAAAAGGAAATAACCAAAACCTTAAGCTGTAAGTATTTGCTTTTTTTGCCGGAAGGTTACGGGCAGCAGGAGAAACGCTGGCCTTTGATGTTATTTCTACACGGCGCCGGCGAGCGAGGCGATGATTTGAATAAGGTCAAAGTGCACGGCCCGCCCAAAATCGTTGAAGAACAAAAGGATATTCCCTTTATTGTCGTCTCTCCACAATGTCCCGAGGATGATTGGTGGACCAAAAAAACTGAAGTACTAATTAATCTGCTCGATGATATTATAACACGTTATGATGTGGATCCCGATAGAGTCTATCTGACCGGTTTGAGCATGGGTGGGTACGGCTCATGGGCGTTGGCCTCGGAGTATCCCGACCGGTTCGCTGCCGTGGTGCCCATTTGTGGGGGTGGCAATCGAATCATGTCCATTTTCCTTAAAGATATGCCGATCTGGGCGTTTCACGGAGCGAAGGACAGCGTCGTTCCGGTTGAAGAATCGAAAGATTTGGTCGAGGCGATCAACGCTCGCGGCGGTAATGCAAAGTTGACCATTTATCCCGAAGCGAACCATGATTCATGGACGGAAACATACAATAATCCGGAAGTCTATGACTGGCTTCTCGAACATCGTCTGACAAAAAAGCAGAAATAGCAGGTGACATTTCTTAATGATAGATCTTAGTGCAAAGGAACTTCGTGATAAGATTGCAACCGGTCAGGCCAGCAGTCTCAATGCGACCAAAGCTGTTTTCGAGCGGATTCGTAAATACGAACCGGCCATTGGCGCATATATCAGCACGTTTGAAGAAATGGCGATGGAAAAAGCGGCTGATGTCGACCAAAAAATTGCTGAGGGAGAGCCGGTAGGGCAGTTAGCGGGCGTTCCTGTTGCGATTAAAGATAATATGTGCACGACATTCGGGGCGACGACCTGTGCTTCGAAAATTTTGGAGAATTTCCATGCTCCATACAATGCTACGGCGGTAGAAAAATTGCTGGCTGCCGATGCGATTATCGTCGGCAAGGCGAACATGGATGAGTTTGCGATGGGTTCGAGCACAGAAAATTCGGGCCTAAAGCGAACGGTCAATCCGTGGGATATAAGCAGAGTACCCGGCGGAAGCAGCGGGGGACCGGCGGCGGCGGTGGCGGGGCGCCTGTGTTTTGCGGCACTTGGTTCCGATACTGGCGGCTCGATTCGCCAGCCGGCAAGTTTCTGCGGAGTGGTGGGTTTAAAACCGACGTACGGCAGAGTTTCTCGATACGGGCTTGTTGCATATGGTTCCAGCTTGGACCAAATTGGGCCTGTTACTCAAAATGTTGCCGATGCTGCGTTGATGATGAATGTTATCGCCGGCCACGACTCGGCTGACAGCACAAGTATTGACGAAACAATCGCTCCTGTTTGTGATTACCTCGAAAAGCTTGATGAGCCTATAGAGAAACTCAGAATAGCAGTCGTGCCGGAATTTGTCGCTGGTGCCGACGAGCAGGTGCAAAAAGCTCTGAGTGAGGCGATAGATATATACATGAAGCTCGGAGCCGAAATAATGGAAATAGATATGCCTCATCTGGACTATGCGATTGCCGCCTATTACGTTATTGCTACAGCGGAGGCATCGAGTAACCTGGCGCGGTATGACGGCGTGCATTATGGGCACCGGACGGAAAATCCACAGGATTATGTTGAGGTCTACTCGAAATCCCGTGCCGAGGCTTTCGGCGAAGAAGTCAAAAGGCGTATCATGCTCGGCACGTATGCGCTTTCGAGCGGTTATTACGATGCCTATTATCTAAAGGCATTGAAGGTCAGGAATTTAATACGCGGCAATTTCACCGATGCGTTTGAGAAATGCGATTGTATTATGTTGCCCGTTGCGCCGACGACCGCTTTTAAGATCGGCGAAAAAGTCGACGATCCGCTACAGATGTATCTGTCGGATATTTATACTATTGCTGTTAATTTAGCTGGTATTCCGGGGATAAGTATTCCCTGTGGTTTCGATGATAAGAACCTGCCGATTGGTCTGCAGATACTGGCTCCAACCTTTGCCGAAGAAAAGTTGCTGCGAATAGCAAGAATGTTTGAGAAAGAAACGGACTGGCACAAGAAAAAGCCTTCATTGGAAAATGAGTGAATTACAGCATAAAGTTATTGTCGGTCTTGAAATTCACGTGCAGCTCTGTACCAAGAGCAAGATGTTTTGCGGCTGCGCGGTGGAATTCGGTGCCGAACCTAACAGCAGGGTTTGCCCAGTATGTCTCGGGATGCCGGGTGTTCTGCCGTTAATGAACAAGCAGGCATATGAATATGCCGTTCTAACAGCACTGGCCCTTGATTGTAAAATACCGATGTTCACGAAGTGGGACAGGAAAAGCTATTACTATCCTGATTTACCAAAGAATTACCAGATTAGCCAGTATGATTTACCTCTCGGGGCCGACGGCTTTATCGAGATACCACTTGATTCCGGCGAGACCAAAAAGATTGGGATAATAAGGGCACACCTCGAAGAAGATGCCGGTAAAAACCTGCACACAGCAGGCAATTATTCGCAGGTGGATTTGAACCGGACCGGCACGCCGTTGCTGGAGATTGTAACCGAGCCGGACATGAACAATGGTGCTGAAGTCCGTGCTCTTGCCGTCGAGCTGCAGCGGATGGTAAGATTTCTCGGCGTTTCCGAAGCAGATATGCAAAAGGGGCACATGCGCTTCGAGCCGAACATCAACCTGACAATCACCAAAGACGGCAAGGAATACAAAACGCCCATCGTCGAGGTTAAAAACCTCAACAGCTTTCGCGCTTTGGAAAGAAGCGTAAACTACGAAGAGCAAAGACAGCTTGACGAATTTCTCGAAACAGGCGCTACCATGGAAATGGGCAATAAAACCACGCGCGGCTGGGACGACGAACGGGAACTGACCGTTTTGCAGAGAGAAAAAGAAGAAGCACACGATTACAGGTATTTTCCCGAACCTGACCTTGTTCCGGTAAAGTTGACGGAAGAATGGCTTAATGATATCCATTCGTGTCTGTGTGAACTGCCGCTGAAAAGACAAATGCGGTATGTTCGGGAGTATCAACTTAGTGATTATGATGCCGGAGTTCTGACATCTGATCGCTCGATCTCGGATTTTTTTGAGCAAGCTGTTGCAGCTGGCGCCGAACCAAAGCGGATTTGCAACTTACTGACGCAGACCGGCTTGAAAATCGCAAAAGAAAAGGGCTGCGGTATCAACGACTTAAGCGTCAAGCCCTACAATGTCGCGCGTTTGGCGGAAATGGTCGACACAGGTCAAATCAGCGCCAGTTCCTCGGTTCCTGTATTTGAGGCAATGGTCCGGACCGGTAAAGAGCCTGAAGTTTTGGCCCAGGAACTCAACCTAGTACAGAAAAGCGATGCCGGAGAATTAGAGGCAATAGTTAACCAGGTGCTTGCAGATAATCCTAATGCGGTTGAAGACGTTAAGGCGGGCGGCAAGAAGAGCAAAAAGGCCCGGGGTTTTCTGCTCGGTCAGGTAATGCAGAAAACAAAAGGTCAGGCAAATCCGAAAATCGCTTCTGAGATTCTCGCTAAGAAGCTCGATTAACCGTTTGTCATTGAACAGTGGAGATAAAAGATGAAGATCGAGAAAAGCGGCAATATCAGCATAAATCCGGTTGAAATCGAGGGGGCCAAAGATGTGGGAATTAGATGGCTTGTTTCCAAAGAAGATGGAGCTGAGAACTTTGCTATGCGCATGTTCGAGCTGGAGCCCGATGGGCATACACCCCTACACACACATTCACAGGAGCACGAAGTATTCGTCTTGGAAGGCCAAGGAACTTTTGTCTTCGAGGGGCAGAATCATCCGTTCGCTGCCGAATACGTGATATTTGTGCCGCCGAATAAAGAACACCAATTTTTGAACACAGGCAACTCGCTCCTTAGAATGCTCTGCATTATTCCAACCGGCTTGGCATAAAGCAATAAAATTCCATCCGGGATCTGTTACTGTATGGGAATATTGAACTAAATAGGTCTGATTTCTTGATTCGTGTCTTTGAGAAAGAACAAATATGTCGTTGTATTGGCATTAACGCCATGCTTAAATGGTAAATTCATGATTAAATCACAATCATTTCTACATCTATGATGGAAGGGAATGAATCAGCAGGAGATTAAGTCATGTCGAATTCCGAAAGCAACAAAAGACCGCTTGGATGGATAAAAACAGCACAAAAGCGCAAGCGAAAACTAGGGTACGAAAAGGTGAGTGCTCCAGGAGTAGAATCGATTAAAGACAGTGAAAGCACACGAGAGGCAAGGTCACAACGAGAAGGTGAGGAGAGGTTCAGAAGTTTCCTGGATAATTTGGGCGATGTTGCCTATGAAACAGATACTTCCGGTAATGTAACTTACGCAAATAAAATGGCTGAAAAAATAACGGGAATTCCGCTGAAAGATATTATCGGGAAGCCTTTTCTGCTGTTATTTACAAATGAAAGTCGGCAAATAGCTGTTAATGTGCATGAAAAAATATTGGATGGGGAAGGTACTGAGTATGAATTAACCTTCACGAATGGAAGAATCTGCCATTTTAAAAATGAGCCGTTAAGAGACAACAACGGTAAAGTTATCGGGGTATTTGGTATCGCAAGGGATGTCACCAAGCGCAAGCAGGTGGAAAAGGATCTACGAGAGAGTGAGGAGCGGTTCCGAATGATGCTGGAGAATCTGCCGAACGTAGCCGTCCAAGGATACGCTCCAGATGGTACGGTTCGATATTGGAACAAGGCAAACGAGTCAATCTACGGCTATACTGCTGAAGAAGCAATCGGTAAAGATCTGGTTGAACTGATTATTGCTCCTGAAATGCGTGATAGTGTGCGTGAAGCAATCGCCCACGGAGCGCGCACAGGCGAAATGCCTCTCGCGGCGGAGCTTAATCTGATGCGTAAAGATGGCTCATATGTGCCCGTTTGGTCGAGTCATGCCGTTGTAAGGCATGCAGGAAAGGAGCCTGAACTTTATTGTATTGATGTTGACTTAAGCGAACTCAAGCGTACCGAAAAAGCGTTGAGGGAATCTGAAGAGCGATTCAAGAATCTCTTCAACAATGCTTTGCTGGGACTCTATAGGACTACACCTGATGGCCGGATACTCATGGCAAATCCTGCCCTTATCCGAATGCTTGGATACGATTCCTTTGAAGAACTTGCAAAGCGAAATCTCGAAGAAGAAGGTTTCGAGCCCCGGTATTTCCGCTCCAGCTTTAAAGAACGTGTCGAGGGCGAGGGCAGGGTTATTGGTCTGGAAGCCGATTGGAAACGTCGTGATGGCACGATCCTGTCTATACGGGAAAGTGCAAGGGCCATTCGCGATGAACATGGAAACATACTCTACTATGAAGGTACTGTCGAAGACATCACCGACCGTAAACGCGCAGAGGAGGAACTGAGAAGACACCGTGACCATCTTGAAGAAATAGTTGCCGCACGAACCTTTGAATTGGAAAGAAGTAATGCAGTGCTTCAAGCCGAAATCGCTGAACGTAAACAGGCTGAGGAGGCGCTACAGGATAGCGAGGAAAAACTGAGGCGAGCCCAGGAAGTGGCCCACATAGGTAGTTGGTATCAGTATATTAAGACGAACCGACTGGTTTGGTCGGATGAGGTCTATCGCATTTTTGGTGTGCCTGTTGGTAAACAATTGGAGGAGGCTGATTTTCTCGCGCTCGTGCATCCGGACGACGAACCTTATGTAAGGAGGTCATGGGCCACAGCGCTTCAGGGAGAGCGGTACGACATTGAGCACCGTATAGTGACAGCGGATACTGTAAAATGGGTGCGTGAAAAAGCGGAATTGGAATTTGATGCTGATGGTAAACCTGTTTTGGGGATTGGAATAGTTCAGGATATTACCGAACGCAAGCAGGCTGAGGAGGCGTTGAGGGAGAGTGAATCGCGTTTCCGCGAATTGGTGGAAAACATGCGTGAGGTCTTTTGGATGGAGAACGCAGCCGGTACAGAGATGTTGTATATTAGTCCAACGTACGAGCAGGTCTGGGGCCGAAGCTGCCAAAGCTTCTATGAAAATACACGGGATTGGATTGAACCGATACATCCGGAAGATCGGCAGCGGGTTATCGAAGCTTTTTCGCAGTTACGTAAAACAGGTGAATACTCGCAGGAATTCCGTATTGTACGTTCGGATGGGGCGATTCGATGGATCTGGGATCGCGGAGTTCTGATCCGCAACGAGTCTGATGAGATTATCCACGTCGCCGGCGTTGCTGAGGATATTACGGAACGCAGGCAGGCTGAGGAAGCATTGAGAGAATCCGAGGAGAAATTCAGATCTCTTGCAGAGCAGTCTCCGAACATGATTTTTATCAACAAGAGGGGAAAAGTTATTTATGTTAATAAAAAGTGCGAGGAAATCATGGGATATAGAAGAGAGGAGCTTTGTTCTGATGATTTCGACTTTCGTATTTTGATTGCACCGGAATCAATGGGCTTGGTAAATGATAATTTCATTAGACACTCAAGAGGCGAAGATGTTAATCCATACGACTATTGCCTGATCAATAAGAAGGGTGAGAGAATTGAAGCAATGAATGCAAGTAAATTGATCCAATATGAAGGCCAGACGGCTGTACTTGGTGTTGTAACTGATATTACTGAGCGCAAGCGTACTGAAAAGGAGCTTCTTGAATATCAGGCAAAACTGAAATCCTTGGCTTCACAGTTGTCTCTTACTGAGGAGCGAGAGAGACATCGTCTTGCTACGCACTTGCATGACCAGATCAGCCAGTCTCTGGTGATATCTAAGATCAAGCTTGACCGGCTTCGCAAATCTTCGACTTCGGACGAAGTTAACAGGTCCCTGGAGGATATCAGTAACTGCTTAGGGCAGACTATAGATGACACGCGAGTATTGACATTTGATTTGAGTTATCCTATACTTTATGAGTTGGGCTTTGAGGCAGCTGTGGCCGAATGGCTTGCTGATCAAATTCAGGAAAAACACGGAATCAGAACTGAATTTGTGGATGATGGGCACACAAAACCGCTGGATGACGACATTCGCGTGCTCCTGTTCCGTAACGTGCGAGAGCTGCTTATCAATATCGTTAAGCATGCGCAGGCAAACAAGGTAAGAGTTTCGATTCACAAGGTTAAGGATAATATATGCGTCAGCGTCGAAGATGACGGCGTCGGATTTGATACGGTTAAGGCGACATCATTGGCAACTAAAAAGGCTGAGTTTGGGCTTTTTAGCATCCGAGAGCGTCTGGAACAATTGGGAGGACTGATTGAGATTGACTCCAAGATAGGCCATGGCAGCAGGATTACAATGACGGCGCCGTTGAAATTGAATAATTCAACCGATAGGGCATTAAATGAGTATTAAAGTTTTGTTAGTGGATGACCATGCGATTATACGCGAAGGACTGCGTTCGTTACTCAAGACGCAGCCTGAGATGGAGGTTATTGCCGACACTGAGGATGGCAGAAAAGCACTCGATCTTGTGCGAGAGCTGTTGCCGGATATCGTCGTTATGGATATCACTATGCCGAGGCTCAATGGAATCGAGGCGACACGTAAGATTGTTGCCGAATTTCCGGATGTCAAGGTTATAGCCTTATCGATATATTCCAAAAGAAGGTTTGTAGCCGACATGCTCAGTGCCGGAGCAACAGGCTATATCTTGAAGGAATGCTTGTTTGACGAACTTGTTCAGGCAATCAAAACGGTTGCCGCTGGAGGCCGATATCTTAGCCACAGAATAACCGATGTTATAGTCAGCGATTATCTTAAGCGTCTGTCTGCAACTGCTGATTCGCCGTTTGAACTTCTGAAAACCAGGGAACGCGAAGTGCTTCAGCTTGTGGCCGAAGGAAAATCCACGAAACAAATCGCTCTAGAATTGCATGTCAGCACAAAAACCATTGAGGCGAATCGTCGTCAAATTATGGAAAAGCTCGACATACACAGCGTCGCGGAACTCACGAAATATGCTGTACGTGAAGGATTGACTACGCTTGAGATGTAAGTATTCCTGGCAGGATGCCTAATATGCTCATAGCCCGATTTCAAATACTAATGAGTTCAATATCATGTGCCGTATTCAAAATTAGGATTTCCGCAGTCAATATCGAGGAATATCCTATTTGCTTTTATTTGCAATTTGTCGATAGAATCTATTAAAATAGGGTTTAATCGTATGATTAATCCGGATACGAAGTAGTGACGAGGGACGGCTACTTGATGCACTGCTTTTTGGGTTGCTGATAGTGAGGTACGATCGGCAGTCCAATTCGCCGAGGATTATAAGGACAGATAGTGAACGCGAGCCGAAGCAGACAGGATGCCGTTAATTGAATTTATTCCTGCTGTTAGGTGGGGGTATTGTCCTTATTCCCATGCTGCTAATATCCCCGATTTTCGTCTTTTATCATCACAACAGCCTTTCGATGAATTTTGCTCTGTTTAAATAATATGTCATCAGAGCAGGAAATAGTAGGCTTGAATATCATTGACTGTAGAGCGAGGATGACCTATCTTAATTATCGACAAACTCGTATGCAAATAGCTTGAGCAGGAATTTGCAATCGAATAGAAAGGCAGAAAATCCATGAAGGAGGATTTTTTTCAGGATATGTCGCGAAGGAAATTAATGAGTGTTATGGGGGCTGCGGGGCTTACTACTGCTCTTGCATCTGCGGAGGCTAAAGAGAAAAGGCGTAAAAGACCTATGATTGTATTCGTAACCGGCGACGATTAGTACCGCTCCGAGATAACGATGCCGTTCATAGCAGAACTTCTCGGGCGCAAGCGCGAATTTATGTGCACCGTGCATTACGCTGTTAATCCAGCCACTGGCAAGCCCATTGTCGGGTTGCGGACCAGCACACATGTTTTCCGCTATTCTGACGGGCATAAGAATAGGAAATACAACGAGAATGTTGGTATTGAAGTATTCGGGCAGAAATGGATTACCTGCTATGGCCGAACCTAAAAGGCAAGCTGGCAGGCTCCGGACACTCATTGAGGTGACATAATATGAATCGGCGAGGTTTTCTGAAAAGTTGTGCCGCTGCGGCGAAAGGATTTGCCTTGTCGAGCTATGCTTTTGCAGCGGCAGGCTGCACGTTGCCCAGCACGCCTGCACAAGCCCGTTACGACCGAAGGCGTCCAAATATTGTTTTCATATTTATCGACGACATGGGCTGGCGAGACGTCGGCTTCATGGGAAGTGAGTATTATGAGACTCCGAATATTGACAGGCTTGCTGGTCAGGGAATGGTATTTACGAACGCCTATTCAAACGCTCCGAACTGCGCTCCAGCCAGGGCCTGCCTGCTCTCCGGCCAATATAGCCCCAGGCACGGTGTTTACACCGTTGGCTCTTCCAGCCGGGGTAAGTCGAAATTAAGAAAGCTCATTCCAATAGAAAATACCACCGAACTTGATTCGAACATAGTAACCATTGCCGAAGCGATAAAGCCCACTGGCTATGCCAGCGCCAGCATCGGTAAGTGGCATCTCGGCGACGACCCGGAATTGGGCCCGATTGCCCAGGGCTTTGACTTCAACGTAGGCGGTTACAGCGCAGGCCACCCTCAGAACGGCTATTTCGCCCCCTACAAAAATCCCGAGTTGTCGGATGGCCCGGAGGGAGAGTATCTCACCGACAGACTTACGGATGAGGCTCTGAATTTCATTGAAACCAACAAAGACCAACAGTTCTTTCTATATCTGCCGCATTATGCCGTCCATACGCCCCTCCAGGCTAAAGATGAGCTGATTGAAAAGTACAAGAATAAACCGGGCTCTAACGGACAAAACAATCCGAAATACGCCGCCATGATCGAAAGTACCGACAAGGGAGTGGGGCGTATACTGGACAAGCTCGATGAGCTGGGTCTAACCGAAAATACTATTGTTTTCTTCTTTTCCGACAATGGCGGCGTCAGAACCATAACCTCCAACCAGCCGCTCCGTGGCGGTAAAGGAATGCTGTACGAAGGTGGGATTCGTGAGCCGATGGTTGTTTGCTGGCCCGGCTTTGTCAGGCCCGGTACAACTTGCGACACGCCGGTAATAGGTGTCGATTTATTTCCAACTATTCTCGAAATGGCTGGCGTCCCAATCCCCAAAGACAAACTTCTTGATGGCGTAAGTATAGTTCCGCTTCTGAGGGGGCAGGGAGATTGGGATCGACAAGCAATATTCTGGCATTTCCCCGCGTATCTTCAGGGCAAGGCAGAAGGAGCAAGAGATCCGTATTTCAGAACGCGTCCCGCTGGAGCCGTGCGAGCGGGTGATTGGAAGCTCATCGAATATTTTGAGGATGGTGCTCTGGAGCTTTATAATCTCGTGGATGATATCTCCGAGCAGAACAACCTCGCCGATGTCATGCCGGAAAAGGCCGCGGAGCTGCATCAATTGATGCTTGATTGGCGCAAAAAAGTCAACGCACTGGTCCCGACCGAACTTAATCCCGAATATAATCCGTAGTCCGATACTAACTTAAAGAACTTTTGGTTTGTGATTTTGCATTTCTTTCCTGCGATTGGTCTTTTTCTTTTGAACAAAAGCACAGAAAGTGTTATAATATATTTATAAAGCGATTTTTCCCAGAGGACTAATAGTGAAATCTGCCGATCATATTAATAAGCCATGGGCGTTGTTTGTGATAGTATTATCTGCCTGCTGTCTTTGTTTGATGCAGTCTGTTTTCGCAGGTTCCATAATCGGTTGGGGTAGCAACGATTATGGCGAGGCTACACCTCCGGATGGTAACGACTTTGTGGCGATAGCCGCTGGAGTAGGCAATAGCCTGGCACTGAAATCAGACGGTTCTATCGTTGCCTGGGGGGACAATCGTGCTGGTCGGGCTACACCTCCTGACGGAAACGACTTCGTAGCTATAGACGCGGGCGGACTTTCCGCTCAACCGATTATACTAAGCGGTTATAATCTGGCACTGAAATCAGACGGTTAATTAGCTGGGGCAATATAAACAGACCGCGTGGTTTTGAAGGTAACGATTTCATTGCAATAGCCGCGGGAGAAGGTTACTGTCTGGCTTTAAAATCTGAGGGTTCCATCGCCGGCTGGGGTAACAACGGCCGTGGACAGATCACACATCCTGATGGCAATGACTTTGTGGCTATAGCCGCTGGGCATAGTCATAGTCTTGCTCTGATATCCGACGGCTCTATCGTGGGCTGGGGTTGGAACTCGGATGGTCAGGCCTCGCCTCCTGATGGCAATGATTTCATGGCCATAGCCGCAGGGACGGGTCACAGCCTGGCGCTTAAGTCGGATGGATCTATCATAGCTTGGGGGGACAACCGTCGTGGTCAGGCTACATATCCTGAGGGCAACGACTTTGTGGCCATATCCGCGGGTGATTATCATAATCTGGCACTTAAGTCCGACGGCTCTATCGTTGGCTGGGGTGAGAATATAAAGGGGAAGGCCACACCACCCGAAGGCAACGATTTTGTGGCGATAGCTGCTGGATATAATCATAGTCTCGCCATAAAAAGAAATTGCGAATATGTACTC
>Ga0209536_100002104_pt1 | contig 32383 bp, 23 predicted proteins | sample DeeMarSeWOR28_12_FD_187461 | JGI IMG/M metagenome (GOLD analysis project Ga0209536, IMG submission 187461) | Marine sediment microbial communities from White Oak River estuary, North Carolina - WOR-2-8_12 (SPAdes) (version 2) | ecosystem: Environmental > Aquatic > Marine > Intertidal zone >... | reverse complement strand
TATGTTAATTCCATCTCCCTCATTGGGCTTGTTGGCCATCGAAATGCCTGTAATGATTACGGCCAGAATGACGAGGGTTGTCGCTGTTCGGATGCTGTTCATTTACTTTCCTCCTGACATTAAAAAAGCTCACTATCTTTTTTACTCAGAAACGTAACTGAGCTTTACATCTGATAAGATATTAAAGATATCTGGAAATGTCAAGACATTTTATAATTTTTATACCTAAATAGCAAATAAGTCACTTAATTTGTGACAGTCATCGAATTGGCAACATTTAAATATTTTTCTTATCTGAGTGTGCCTTATGGTTCGTATCCCAAGGATCCCCAGGCCGCTTTTTGCAATTTCATCAGATCCACGTTGTCCGGCTGATTTTTATTTATACCTGTTCCAGCTTCAGAAATAGCCCAAGATTCGCTGCCGTAATCTATTGTTCGCTGGTCTCTCCAGTGCCAGGATTCGCAATGTCCCCCGGCAAAGGCCAAAGTCGTGCCCCTATGGTGACGCATGGGAATCGGATTCCACCACGTCGGCTGTGTGTACCAGATTGCCCAGCATGCATCCCAGTCTTCACCATAATCATCGAGAAACACCATTCTTTCGCCGGGCCTTTTGATCTCGGACAGTTTCGTATATACTTCGCCGCTCCCATTGAATTCGACTCCGTTCATGGAATGGGTAGTGCTGTATGTTCGCATTTCACTTCGTCCGGCGACCGGACAGCGGTATAGCTTAGTCATTTTTGCATATTCGAATAGAAGGCCATCTTTAACGGCTTCGAGCTGCTCTTCGAGAGGTCTCTCGTTTGGCAGGTTCCCGATTAGCTTTACCCATCCATCGTCACCGGCTAATCCCCTGACCAGGCGGCTGTCATTATCATCAGTGTACATAAGCCAGGCCAAAACAAGACCTTTAAGATTATGAAGGCAGGTTGCTCTCTTGCCCTGTTCTCGCGCTCGGTTCAAAGTCGGGATTAATATTGCCATCAATAATGCGATTATTGCAATTACCACTAAAAGCTCTATTAGAGTAAACCCAATACGTTTTCTCATAACGACACCAGTGACAGTTTTTTAAGAAGATTGTCTAAATATTTTATATTCTTTGCGGCTGGAAAACAAGAGATTTACAACAGCCGGAGTTACAGGAAATGCTGTTTTCTACAACAATACGTGGGATTTCAGCCTGCCAGTACAGCCGGGTAATCAGAAAATCGGCTGCTGTTCAGCCAATATTATTTCCTCGATAAAAATAATATTTTTTTTATTTTTGCTGGAGACGAACGAGTATTATAGTAAAATGATTGTTTATGAAGTATATTCTTACAGTCTCTCAAGAATATTCTCCATGAAGAAAACCGAGAGACAGAATAAACGGCCTAACGGCCAAAGGAGCACAGAAGTGGGTACAGGAACGGTAAAATGGTTTAATGGGAAAAAAGGCTTTGGATTTATCACTCCGGACGATGGCGGTGAGGACTTATTTGTTCATCACTCTGAAATCAAGATGGACGGTTATGCCACTCTTGACGAAGGCCAGAAGGTTGAATTCGAGATCGGACAGGGCAAGAAAGGTCCTTGCGCGACGAATGTCATCCCCGGTTAATCAGAAGCGAAGCACCGGAAAACCAAACGGGCTCCACATAAAATGGAGCCCGTTTCAATTTGGTATTTAATCCATCGTGTACTGAATTAATAACTTCTTTTCAAAATATTTTTTATTTTTATTGAACTACGGCTGGTTTTCGCAGTACAATGGAGTTCAGTGTAGTATATTCTCACGTCTCTCAAGAATATTCTCCATAAAAAATCGAGAGACAAAATTTATGGTCTTTAGAAGGCCAAAGGAGTACAGTAGTGAGTACAGGTACAGTAAAATGGTTTAACGGGAAAAAAGGTTTTGGATTTATCACCCCTGACGACGCCGGCGATGATTTGTTCGTTCATCATTCGGAAATTATGACGGACGGCTACGCCAGTCTCGATGAGGGCCAGAAGGTCCAGTTCGAGATCGGACAGGGCAAAAAAGGCCCATGTGCGACAAATGTCATCCCGAGCTAATTCAAAATCAGCAGCGGAAAACCAGCGGGCTCCGCTCAAATCGGAGCCCGTTTTAATTTAATATTGCATCCCCGTATAACCGGCATTATTCTCAAGCTTGTCTGGATTGATTATAGAGTCAACTTTTTAAACTTCCGAGATGAGTACCGAACATATAAGAAATTTTTCGATTATAGCACATATCGATCATGGCAAGAGCACATTGGCGGATCGCATGCTGGAGCTGACCGACACGATTTCAGATCGGCAGAAGGTCGACCAGGTTCTTGATGACATGGAACTCGAACGTGAGCGGGGAATAACCATCAAGGCCTCTGCGGTCACGATGAATTACCAGCATCAGGGCAAAACATATATGCTGAACCTGATTGACACGCCGGGCCATGTCGATTTTCATTATGAGGTTTCAAGGGCTCTTGCCGCTTGTGAGGGTGCGCTGCTCGTGGTCGATGCCAGCCAGGGAGTCGAAGCACAAACAGTGGCGAACGCTTACCTGGCGATTGAAAATAACGTTGAACTTTTAAGTGTAATTAACAAGGTTGATTTACCCGCGGCAGACCCTGATCGAGTAGCTGAAGAGATCGATCATATTATCGGGATCAGTGCCAACGAGTCTTTCAAAATAAGCGCAAAGAGCGGATTGGGAATAGACGAGCTTCTTGAGGGCATAGTGACCTTTCTTCCGGCACCGCGGGATAAAAGCAACGAACCGACTGCAGCATTAATCTTTGACAGTCACTGCGACCAGTACAAAGGTGTGATATGTTATGTCAGGGTTTTTGCCGGCTCTCTGAACATTAAGCAAAAAGTCAGCTTTATGCGGAGCGGCAGAACTTATACCATTACCGAACTGGGAAAATTCGTGCCCGAGATGACTACAGTCGACAGGCTTGGTACGGGAGAAGTCGGTTATGTCATGGCGAATATCCGAGAACTATCTGATGTGACGATAGGCGACACAATCACAGATCATGCAGAGCCCGCTTCGAAACCTTTGCCCGGTTATAAAAAGCCGATGCAAATGGTATTTTCAGATTTTTATCCCGGTGCCAATACCGACTATTCAAGGCTCAGGGACGCTTTCGACAAGCTTACCCTTAACGATGCAAGCTTCTCGTTCAGCCCTCAGAATTCACCTGCGCTCGGATTTGGCTTCCGCTGCGGTTTTCTCGGTCTGCTGCACATGGAGATAATCCAGGAACGATTGGAGCGTGAGAACGATATAGAAGTTATTCAGACCGCGCCGACGGTCAGTTATGAGATCCTGACGAAAGACGGCGCAGTCAAAAGAATAGAATCGCCCGGCCAATTACCTTCTCCAAACCATATCGAAGAGCTTCGTGAACCATTCGTTCGTCTTGAGATAATAACCGGAACCGAAACTATCGGGGCAATTATGAAACTCGCCGAATCGCGGCGGTGCAGGCTCATAAAGACTGATTATCTAAGCACCACCAGGGTCATGCTCGAATATAAAGCTCCGCTTGCTGAGATAGTATATGATTTCTATGATCTTCTCAAAGGCATCAGTCGGGGTTATGCGACGATGGATTACGAGTTTACCGGTTTTGAAGCAAGCGACCTTGTCAAGATTGACATACTTGTAAATTCGGTCGCGGTCGATGCTTTAAGCTTGATAGTGCATCGCAGCAAAGCAGAAACTCGAGGCCGTAAGCTTATCGTAAGGCTGCGAAAAGCAATTCCCAGGCATCAGTTTGAAATTCCCCTCCAGGTAGCTATAGGCGGCAAAATCATCGCAAGAGAAACCATCAAAGGCTTTCGTAAAGACGTAACACAGAAGCTATACGGCGGAGACGTAACACGAAAGATGAAGCTGCTAAAGAAACAAAAAGAAGGCAAGAAACGTATGAAAAGCGTCGGCAACGTCCAGATACCGCAGGAAGCATTCATGACGATCCTCGACAACAGCGAATAGCAAAAATCCTACCACCTTAATATCAGCAACCGAATCAATTCAGCATTCGACTTGTAACCAGAGATAATAAAACTGAAATTCAAAATTTTCACTGTTTTTATGGAAGATTGTTGCAAACAAGATGAAAATATGGTATTATTGGACTTGAAATTTGTAGAAATATTTTATTGAAATGTTTGTAGGAAAGTCACTGTTAACACCATAATATTTTCTTTAGGAAGGAGGATCATCATGAGTAAGAAATTAATTTATTTATTATCACTCGCTTTAGTATTGAGCATGACCGGTAGTGTATGGTCAGGCGCATCGAATCCAAGCCCTGTTGACGGAGCCGTAGTTGAGGCTACATGGATCACCATGACCTGGACGGGGGGGCAAAACGCGGCCTCGTTCGACGTATACTTCGGCGATAATTTTGAAGATGTAAAAAATGGAACAGGCGAGACGTTTCGAGGCAATCAGGATAAGACTTTAACTTTTTTTATTGCCGGCTTTGCCGGATATCCTTATCCGGATGGTCTTGTGCCGGGCACAACCTACTACTGGCGAATAGACGAGATACAAACCGACGACACAGTACAACAAGGCAGTGTATGGAGTTTTAAGATTCCATCTAAAAAGGCAACGAATCCCAATCCTGCCGATGGTGCCGAATTTGTAGATCCGGATGTTATCCTAACCTGGAAGTCGGGTTTCGGCGCTAAATTGCACACAGTGTATTTTGGCGAAGATTTCGATGAGATAAATAACGCAACCGACGGAATTGCACAAGGTGTTCCATCTTATAGCCCTGGTACACTTGAATCAGAAAAAGTTTATTATTGGCGTGTTGATGAATTTGATGGAAGCAGTACGTATAAAGGCGATGTCTGGGGCTTTACGACACCGGGCGCTGCTGGAAATCCCCAACCGGTAAATGGAGCTCTGGATATCAAGCAAACGCAAATTCTAAGCTGGACACCGGCGGATAATGCCACTTCACACTATGTATATCTGGGTACTGATAAAGATGCCGTACGAAATGCCACGACGGATTCTCCGGAGTATCAAGGCAATAAAATAATCGGTGAAGAGACTTTGAATCCCGGCACACTTGCATGGGACACTGCATACTACTGGCGTGTAGATGCTATTTATACGGATAATGTTGTCAAAGGACTTATCTGGGATTTCACGACAGCTAATTTCCTTGTTATAGATGATTTCGAGGATTATGATATCGGTAACAACGAGATATGGTGGGCATGGAAAGACGGCCTTGGATATGCCGAGCATGGCGATGAACTGGCCTTCCCCGGCAACGGAACCGGTTCGGTAGTCGGCGATGAAACTACTGCTTCCTATACGGAAGAAACTATTGTCCATACCGGAAATCAGTCAATGCCGCTTTGGTACGATAACAATAAGGATGGCTATTTGAATTATTCAGAGGCAGAATTGACCCTGGGAGGTGCGTATCCGAGCGACTGGACGGTGCACGATGTAAATACATTAATAATTTACTTCAGGGGCATCCAAGGAAACGCTGCCGAGCAGATGTATGTTGCTATTAACGGAAACGCAGTGGTTTATAATGACGATCCGGATGCAGCAAAGATATCTATCTGGACGGCGTGGAATATTGACCTGCAAACCATTGCCGAGCAGAATGTGGATCTTACCAACGTAAATACTATCGCTATTGGCCTTGGCGATAAGAACAATCCACAGGCAGGCGGTTCAGGTAAGATATATATTGATGATATCAGATTGGCGGCTGAAGCGGCTCCCGTCGGACCAATCCTAGTATTTGCAGAAGATTTCGAGAGCGTTGTCCTGGGTACAACTATAGAGGAATCCGCCGGTACTGAAGATGTCTGGTCGGACACCCCACCGGAAGGCTGGATTGTTGACAGAAGCGGCGTTCCCGGTTACGGCGATCTGGCCACTGACGGTATGCACGAATGGGCAGGATGGGCCTTCGCGCAGAGAGACTGGTGGTTCACGGTCGATCCTCAAAGCCGTGACAGCTTCCAGTTGAGTGAGGGCACGATCGCTGTGGCAGATCCCGATGAGTGGGATGATGCGGACCATCCGGATTCGGCAAGTGAAGGCTGGTATAAGACCTACATGTATACGCCCGAAATTGATATCTCAGGCTGCCAATCCGGTACACTTCAGCTCGTATTCGATTCGAGTTGGAATCCGGAATTCGATGATGACTATCATCAGAGCGGGATTGTGACCGTATCTTTTAATGGACAGGAAGAACTCCAGCTATTCTTGTGGTTGTCGGATACGAGCAGTCCCTATTACAAAGCTGCTGATATGAACGAGACTGTTACAGTCAACGTGGCCAATCCACCATGGGCCACAAGCATGGTCTTGAAGTTCGGTATGTTTGACGCCGGAAACGATTGGTGGTGGGCAATTGATAACATTAAAGTGACCGGTATGCCCAAATAGTAAATCAACAACAGTGATGTTGAATTATTATTAAAAGGTATCAAAAAAGCCCTGGGACTTTTGAAAAAGTCCCAGGGCTAAACTTTTATTATCAATAGCTCCAATATCACCAATCGTTCACTTGCGAAGCTTAAAACTTCCAAACGAATTGGCCGCCAAGACCATAGCTGCCGCTTGTGGTCTGTACTTCGAAAGCAAGATCCATCTTTGGACTCAATTCCAGCCCTACGCCAATATAACCTCCTAATATTGATTCCTGTTCGAGGTCAGCATCTACTTTTGCAGGTGTGCCATCTATTGTGCCTTTTAAATCCGCTTCACCGGTTAGAAAATACAGAAAAGGGCCACCATAGACTATCACGTCTTCATTGACTCGTACAGTAGGACCTGTAGCTATCTGAATTTCAAAAAGTTCAAAATCCGGAGAAAACATTACGCTGTGAGCACCAACAGAATAACTTCTTCCATCAAAATCATATTCAGCCCAGCTCATCTGAGTTATCAAGCCCCATGCGAAGTCCGCTTCTTCATAAAGAGTCCATTTTGCACCACCGCCGAGAAGAAGCGCTTCATCGCTGCTTCCCATGTTACCCGGAATCCCGCCCCAGTCGCTGTTATTATCCGGGTCCGCCTCGGCTACTCCGAAACGGAAAAATATCTCAGAACCTCGTCCCATTCCCAGGGCCAGATTTGCAGTGATTTTACTCATCTCAAAATCACTTATCGTGTCAGACGGCAGGCCAAGCTCGTAAATACTGTCAGCATCGATCTCCATATTGCTCCAGAAATATTCAACTGCGATGCTTGATTTACCGCTGTCTTTATGCCTGGATGTTGTAGGTCCCATAAGATCAAACGCCAAAACCTGTGTACTCATTAACATAATCCCGATCGTAAGGATAATTAGTCGTTTCATGTCTTTCTCCTTTCCATCAAAATGGTCAAAACTTCCTACAATTCACAAGCCTATATTCAACAACGACTTACAGCCATTGTTTTCTGCAAACTCCTCTGCTTGGGCTGCGTTATATTCATTCTTTTACAGGTTTTTCAGATTATATATATTATCGGCTTCGGTGGCGATTAATGTTTTAACTATTTGGGTAATTTTTTAAATAACTGAGTCACTGCATAGTCCAGGCGTGCTTTAATTGTCTCTGTATCAGGATTTTGTTGAACTTCGCCGGTGGCCATACCTGCCCAGATAACAAAACCTGATTTGCTATCTACAAGAACGACCAGTAATCCGCCTTGAGGAATATTCTCCAACATGTCTATTTTAGTTTTTGGATCCACTTTTAATCCGAGCGCTTCCATATCAATACCTGCTGCGAAAGCGACTATCATATCCGGGTTGTTTAGGTTTTGTATCTTACCCCGTTTGCGCAATTCGCGATCAATTAGATACTTTATCTCAGCGTCCGAATCAAATGCAGGCGGTTCCCATCGGCCGTATAAGTCATTTACTATTGCGGCCGAACCCAACCAGGCATAGGTCTTGTATCCGCTGAAATTGGCTTTGGGATCAGCTTGTGCATCAACCTCGATATCCTTCGTCGGTGTTGATGCGCAGCCCGAAAGCAGCATGACAACAATAGTAAAAAGCAGCACATAATTTTTGTTCATACTAATTCTCCTTTCTCATTTTTTTCAATACCCCTATGCATAATACACCTGTGCCGTGAAAACTATTTATCAAGAACTACATTATATTCTTATTATCGTCTTCGGTCTTGGCCGCCATTGAGTAGTTCCGGTTCTGACGGTTGTGGTTGACTTTTAACTTCTGCTCGTATAATCGGACAACGTCGTCGGCATCCAGACCGACACATTGTGCCAGGCTCATCCAGAAGAACAGCATATCTATAACTTCGACTCTTGCGTTCTGTAGATCATTCAGCATGTACCTTTTGCCTTCCCTGGCCTCTTTGCACCAGTGCTTCCAGAAGGTACAGTCGCGCAGCTCCTCCAATTCATTGCTCATGGCCGCAATGTAATTATTCAGCCAGACACCTGCTGTCTGCGGATCAAAGTCCGCCCGCAGAGCATCAGGATCGAAACCCGTCCGTTTATTAAGCTCCGCCTGTTTTCGAAACAATTCTCTTAGCATGATTCATATCTTTCAGTTTATGGCCGCTTTACTACAATAACGGCTACATTGGCTCCAACATCCTAAACGTTTTGTACTATATGTTATTGTTATTCGGTATAATGAAATGTTCCGGAACAGGGAACTGCGAGCACAGCAGCAGGACTTCTTTTCCGACCTGCTCAATAACCGATTCATTGTCGATGTTTTCAGCGACCGTATTTATAAAGCCGGCAATTTGCACGGCCTGCTCCTGTTTAAAACCACGTGTTGTAATAGCTGGCGTGCCTATGCGCAGGCCATTCGGATTCTTCGGCGGCGCAGGATCGCCGGGTATCGTGTTGTAATTAGTAACAATCCGGGCCCTGTCCAGGGCCTTCGCAAGCTTCTTGCCGGGTATTTTTTTACTCCTTAAATCGATTAAGATGAGATGGTTGTCTGTCCCTCCTGTCATAAGATCGAAACCATATTCCAGCAGCTTTTCAGCCAGGGCTTTAGAATTTTTGACTATTTGCTGGGCGTAAGCCACGAATTCCGGTGTATCAGCTTCGGCCATTGCAACGGCGATGGCTGTCATTGTATGCATGTGTGGCCCGCCCTGAAGACCGGGGAAAACGGCTTTGTCCACATTATCAGCATGTTCCTTTTTACACAGTAGCATACCGCCGCGAGGACCCCGTAGCGTTTTATGCGTTGTGGATGATACTACGTCTGCATAAGGAATCGGGCTTTTGTGGATGCCGGCAACAACAAGACCTGCGATATGGGCAATATCGCTTACCAGGTAAGCACCAACTTTTTGGGCAATTTGGCCAAATATCTCAAAGTCGATTTCCCTCGGATATGCCGTGGCGCCGGAAATGATTATTTTCGGACGGTGCTTCTTTGCGAGATCTGCAATCTCATCGAAGTCCAACCTGCCGGTTTCGGGATTTACGGGGTATGGCACGGAATTGTAAAACTTGCTGGTCAGCGAGACCTTCCAGCCGTGCGTTAGATGGCCACCGTGTGAAAGAGACATTCCCATAATAGTATCGCCGGGATTTATCAAAGCGGCATAAGCTGCAAGGTTTGCAACCGAACCCGAATAGGGCTGAACGTTTGCGTGGTCGGCCTTGAATAATTTCTTCGCCCGCTCCTGTGCCATTCTTTCGATAAGATCAGTCACCTGCTGGCCTTCATAGTACCGTTTGCCAGGGTAACCCTCGGCGTATTTATTGGTAAGACAGCTTCCGCTTGCTAGCATAACAGCCTTTGATACATAGTTTTCCGAGGGAATCAGACGGACTGAACCACTCTGGCGCGCTGCTTCCTGCCTTATCAGCTCATAAATCTGTGGATCATACTGTTCAAGAGCATTAACCATCTTGGTTTCTCCATAATCGGCCTTTATTACGATTTTAAGGTTCCCAACGCAGAATCATACGCTCTGGGTTCTTATAGCACAGCACAACTTTTTATACAAGTATTTATTTATTGACAAATTTAAGCCGAAGACTACTATATGCCGGTCGAGTAATGTACGAAACAACCATTTGGTAAAATCTATGCCAGAAGAAGATAACCATACAGCAGCGAAAGCCAAAGCTTTTTTTGATAAAGCAGGCAAGGTTGCCGAGACAAAAAACTACGATTACGCTATTGATATGTACCTTCAGGGACTGCGATACGCCCCGGATGCGGTTGTTGAAGGGCATCTTCCACTGGCGGAATTAGCTTTGCAGCGTCATGGTTCAGGCAGCAAAAAGCCTTCGATGATGGAGCGAGTCAAGCGTCTTGGCGGCAAAACACACCTGGAACAGATGCTAAATGCCGAATACCTTTACACAAAAGATCCCGACCACCTGCCATACGCCGAAGCTATGCTTAAAGCCGCGCTTGCCGGCGGCTATAATAAAACGGCCGGCTGGATAGCCAATGTGATTTTCCAGGCTGCCAACACTTCCAGGAAGCCATCTGCGAGTACATATATCCTATTGAAAGACGCATATAAGACCCTTGAGCAATTCGACAAAGCAATCGTTGCGATTCAGCGAGCTGCCAGACTTCGACCTGAGGATGGAGCATTAGCGGACGAGTTCAAGGACCTCTCGGCAGAACTGACGATGGCCAGGGGCAAATATGATGGTGAGGGTGATTTCAGAAAATCCATCAAGGACCGCGAGAGTCAGGAGAAACGCCAGGCACAGGCCAGCGTGGTCAAAACCGAGGATTATCGCATCAAAGCAGTTGAAGATGCCAGAAAAAAAATAGCCCAGAATCCGGAACTTCAGGCGAACATATTTGAATTGGCCGATGCCCTTTCGGGACTGGAAACCGAGCAGGCCGAAAATGATGCTATCTCACTGCTGGAAAATACTTATAAAAATAGAAAAGATTTTAGTTTCAAACGCCGAGCGGGCCTGCTCAAGATCAAACAACTCAAGAGAAAGATAAAAGAGGCAAAGACAGCCCTTGGAACTAATCCCAACGATACAGAAACAAAGACTGCACTCGAACAACTCTCAGCACAATTAAAAACCACTGAATTGGAGCATTACGCGCTTTGTGTGCAGAACTATCCGACCGATCTCGGAGCAAAATACGAATACGCTGTTCGTCTTCTCAGGAATGAACAATACAACGAAGCAATACCCCTGTTCCAGGAAGCACAAAAAGACCCGAGACGGAAGATTGCCGCTTTGAATCAAATCGGCTTATGCTTTTCCATGAAGGGCTGGCTTGCTGATGCAATTGACGTTTACAACCAGGCTATTGAATCCTATGAAATAAAAGATGATGCAATCGGCAAAGAATTACGGTATAATCTTGCTCGTGCTTATGAACAACAGAATGATACTGACAAGGCGCTGCAGATATATCGCAAGATAGCCCAGAGCGATTTCGCGTATAAGGACGTCAGCCAGCGTGTAGATAAAATAAGAAGTAAACAAACGAAACCAGATTCTCAATAAGAATTTTCGAATCGAATATTAATAGTTTTTAGGAGATTACAGTGGCACATTCGTTACAGGCTAAGAAAAGAGCAAAACAGAACATCAAAAGAAGGACAATTAATCGCGCTCGCAAAAGCCAGGTGAAGACACAAATTAAGCATCTTGAGGCAGCCATGGATAAAGGTAACCTCGAGGCGGCAAGCGAACAGCTTCGACTCGTAACAAAGAAGCTGGACAAGACAGCCTCGACAAGCACAATGCACAAGAAAACCGCTGCCCGAAAAAAATCACGCTTAACCAAGCGCCTCAACGCCCTCAAAGCAAAAAAGGGCTGAACATCTCGGACTTAGTGAAACGCTGAGTGTCAAGCGCCAGTGAAGGTACGAAGTGGACATGACCGCCCCTGTTCGGCGGGTAAGCTTCACAAAATATGCCGGAAGTATTCAAAAACCAAATAATCAAGCTGTTGAAACACTCCGATTACGAACCACTCAAGCTGTCACAATTAGCCAAAACATTAGACGTCAGCTCGGAAGATTATCCGGAATTCAAAGACGCTTTCGACCAGCTCCGGCAAGCCGGGCATGTGGTGGTCGGTGCGCGAAATCTGATAAGCCTGCCCGCTTTGGCGGGGCAGATTGTCGGAACGTTCAGAGCAAATCCGAGAGGATTCGGTTTTATCGTGCCTCTCGAACCGAACTCACACGGCGATTTATTCATTCCGCCGGATGCAACCGCCGGCGCAATGACCGGCGACATCGTCATCGCAAAAGTCAAACGCAAAGGTAAACGCGGCGGTGAAATGCGTCACAGCGGTGAAATTATCGAAGTGCTCGAACGCGCTCAGAACAGGTTCGTCGGGACCCTGGTCAAACATCCGGAAACGTGGCTTGTCGAACCGGACGGCAAGAGTTTTATCGATCCGATTTCCGTCGACGATGTCGGCGCTAAAGGGGCAAAGGAAAAAGACAAAGTCGTTGTCGAGATAATTTCCTATCCGACGGAGAAATACCTGGCCCGCGGCGTTATCATCGAAGTACTCGGCAAGGCAGGACGTTACGATACCGAGATTAAATCGATAATCCACCAGTACCACCTGCCGGGAGAATTTGATGCCGAATGTACCGAACAGGCGCGCCGGGCCGCCGCCCACTTCAATCCTGAAAAACAAGACACTCGACAGGACATCACAGATAAAGTCATCATCACAATCGATCCACCCGATGCTAAAGATTTCGACGATGCGATAAGCATAGAGAAAGACTCTCACGGCAACCGCGTACTGGGCGTTCACATCGCCGATGTCAGTGCCTTCGTAACGCAGGATTCGCCGCTGGATACCGAAGCAAAGGCTCGTGGAAACAGCGTCTATCTACCGGGCAAAACAATTCCCATGCTGCCGGAGATTCTTAGCAACGGCATTTGCAGCCTCCAGCCCGATCAGAAACGTTTCGCTAAAAGTGCATATATAACTTACGACCGGCACGGCAATATTTTGTCCCGCAATTTCGCCAACTCGATTATATGCTCTAAGCAGCGTTTGACCTACCAGCAAGCCGACAGGATTTTAAAAGGACACACAAAAGACGCCAAACCCGAGGTAATTGAGCTTCTAAAAGATATGGAAGCACTCAGCCGGGCAATCGAGCAGCGACGAAGGAAAAACGGAATGATACACCTGGATTTGCCCGAGACCGAACTGGTCTTTGACAAAGCCGGCCAAGTCGTGGATGCCCACCCCACAGATGACAGCTATCCACACACGATAATTGAGATGTTCATGGTCGAGGCAAATGATGCTGTCGCCTCGCTTCTGGATAAGCTGAACGTAGCTTTCATGCGGCGGATTCATCCGGAGCCGGATCCCATGAGCATGAAAAATCTCACCCGACTCGTCAGGGCATTCGGTTATACCCTTCCAAAGAATCCAAACCGCAAAGTTATTCAGGATTTATTGGCCGCCGTAAAAAACGCCGATTGTTCTTTTGCCGTAAACCTGGCTGTGCTGAGAAGCTTCGAAAAGGCCCAGTATGCCCCGCTGCATATCGGTCATTTCGCATTGGCTTCGACACACTATTGCCATTTTACCAGCCCGATTCGCCGGTATGCAGACCTGATGGTTCATCGCACTTTGGAATGTTACCTGCAAAATAAGCCTGCTCCCAAGGAACAAGAGCAAAATTTAGTTGAGACTGGCAAACATATCACCTTCACTGAGCAGCGGTCGGAGGATGCCGAGAGGGAGCTGACAACAGTATTAACATTACAAATGCTCAGCAAAAAAATCGGCGAACAGCTCGATTGTGTCGTTTCCGGCCTGACGGGCTTCGGCGTATTCGTACAATGTATGAAATTCGGTATCGAAGGACTTATCCGGATGGCCGCTTTAGGGCAAGACCAGTGGAAATACAACGAAAAAACCCAATGCATCGTAGACGAGCGTTCAGGATGCAGTATACGTCTGGGACAGGCCATGAAAGTACGAATAGTATCGATAAACATTTCGGCCCGCCAGCTCGACGTCACCCCGGTAGACATTATTTCAAAAGAATCAAAACAAAGAACCAAAAGCAGGACCAGAAAAAAACAAACAAATAAGAAAAAGAGAAAGAAAAGCTAAAATATTCACACTGCTCCAATCAGGTACAAGATATAATATTCACCATCAAGACAGAAGGTAAAGAAGAAGGTCATGCTATAATTACATAATATGACCTTGACCAAAAGGAATCGACCATGCAGGCGGATAAATTAGTAGCTGACGAAATACAGAAAACAATATCGCGTCTGTATGAGCGAATTAACGACCGATTTCCCGGGGCAGGATTGGCCAGAGTATGCCAGCGTTTGCATAAGGTTTCTCTGGAGACCGACGAAACCGTGCGTTGGATCGCACATCCTAACCATTGGCTGCGTGCAGGTGTGGCAGGACTCATTATCTTGGTCACGGGATTGTTGGGGACCTCTCTGCTCCAGCTCAAGTTGGATACAGAGAGGATCACGTTGCCAGATTTCATCCAGATGACCGAAGCAGCTGTGAGTGAGTTAGTCCTAATCGGCGCGGGTATCATCACTTTGATCACATATGAAAACCGTCGCAAACGCCAGCGAGTGATAGAGGCTACGAACCGTCTGCGAAGTATTGCTCACGTGGTTGACGCCCATCAACTGACAAAGGACCCGGATCGCTTATCCAAGATTCACACCTTAACACCCCATTCTCCCAGTGAAAATATTGATGCCTTTGGCTTGGGACGTTATCTCGATTATTGCTCGGAAATGCTGGCTCTGATTGGCAAATTGGGTTTCCTATTCGTTCAGGATTTCCATGATCCAGTGGCCACGTCGGCAGTCAATGACCTTGAAAACCTGACAACCGGTTTGTCCCGTAAGATATGGCAGAAAATCATAATCCTCAGAAATCAACCGATTGAAGCTGAGAATTAATCGTTTCAAATAAGATTGTCTACTATTTTAGAGCGGTTTTACTTTCTTGACATCCCAGTGCAATTCTGTCATACTGCCCGCCTGATAGTTTTCTAACGAAAGAGATTGAATTATTAATGATGAGTTTTAATCGGAGTAGTATATGAGAGCATCCGAGATGCGAAAAGGTCAAACCGTCACTATTGACGGCAAATTGTACGCAATTGTGGATTATCAACACGTCAAATTGGGCAAGGGCGGAGCGGTTTATCAGACAAAACTAAAAAGCCTGGCCGACGGCTCAATTCAAAATATTCGTCTGCGAGCAGAAGAAAATGTTGAAGAGGCATATTTGGATAAACGGACATACGAATACCTGTATTCCTCCGGCAGCGAGCACATCCTGATGGATACGACAAACTACGACCAGATTACCCTCGATGATGATGCTTTCGGCGACGGACCGAAATATCTGAAACCGAACAGCCAGCTACAGGTTAGCATGTACAACGGCAAACCGGTTATTGTAACTCTGCCCAATACGGTGGATCTGGAAATAACCGATACACCGCCGGAAATAAAGGGCGCCACAGCAACGAATCAAAACAAGCCGGCAACACTTGAAACAGGACTGGTAGTACAGGTGCCGCCTTTTATTAAAACAGGCGAGCTCATCCGCGTCGATACCCGTACTGGTGAATACGTTACCCGAGTTAAATGACCGCACTTTTATTGTTATTCTCAAAAACAGGAATGACAGAAAGATGTCATGGTATTAGATAAAGTAAGCAAATCACTTGTAAAAGTTTTTGGCTCCCGCAATGAGCGGCTAATCAAGGCCTACTCGATCATCGCCGAGCAGGCAAGCGAGTTCGAAGAGCAAATTAAAAAACTCGACGATGAAGCACTGAAAGCAAAGACTGCCGAATTCAAAGCTGCTTTAAAAGCCGGAACAAAACCGGAGGATATTCTACCCGAGGCCTTTGCTGTCGTCCGTGAAACGGCAAGACGTAATGTCGATATGCGGCATTTCGACGTTCAGCTCATCGGCGGCAATGTTCTCTACGAGGGCAAGATCGCCGAGATGGCTACCGGCGAAGGCAAAACATTAGTAGCAACACTTGCCGCTTACCTCGTGCATTTAACCGAAAGAAAAGTGCATATCGTAACGGTTAATGATTACCTTGCCAAGCGAGACGCCGAGTGGATGGGGCCGGTATATGAGTCTCTTGGGCTGACAGTTGGAGCAATCCAGGCTGATATGGACAGTGCCGGTGACGAAAGAAAAGCCCAATATTCATGTGATATTACCTACGGCACAAACAACGAGTTCGGCTTTGATTATCTCCGCGACAATATGAAAACTTCCATCGAACAGATGGTACAGGGCCCACTGCAGTATGCCATAATTGACGAAGTCGATTCGATCCTGATCGACGAAGCCAGAACTCCCCTAATCATATCCGGCCCGGCCTTCGATGATGTCACCAGATACAGCAAGGCCGACCAGGTAGCAAGAAAGCTCATTAGCCTTCAAAGCAGTTATGACCGTATTAAAAAGCGAATCGACTCAGCCGCACGCAGTATCGCCAACGCACAAGGAGAGCTAGCCGAAGCAAAAAGAGACAAAGATGATAAGAGAATAGAAAAGGCCGAAAAAGCAATAGAGAAAAACCAGGTTGAAATCGACAGCGCCCAGGCAGAGCTTGAAAATACAACGCAATACTATGAAGTAGAATATGACAAAAAATCAGTCCATCTTACAGATGCAGGAGAAAAGGCCGCTCAAGATATTGCTGGATTAGGTTCATTTTACACCGGCTCAAACATGGATTGGCCGCACTTAATTTCACAAAGCCTACGGGCACACGTCACCTTCGAGCGGGAAAAAGACTACGTTGTCATGGACGGCAAAGTCATTATCGTCGACGAATTTACCGGGCGATTGATGCATGGCCGGCAATGGTCCGACGGTCTACACCAGGCGGTCGAAGCAAAAGAAGCCGTCAAGGTAAAAGAAGAAAGCCAGACACTCGCTACTATCACGCTACAGAACTTCTTCAAGCTCTATGACCAGATTGCGGGAATGACAGGTACCGCCGCCACCGAGAGCGAAGAATTCATGAATATCTACAAGCTCGAAGTTATTGTAATACCGACCAATGAGCCCTGTATCAGGGACGACCGGGAGGATGTAATATATAAATCGATGCGGGAAAAGTTTAACGCGATAGTGGAAGAAATTAACGAAGTCAGCATGGCCGGCAGACCGCTTCTTATAGGAACTATCAGTATAGAAAAGAGCGAGGCACTTTCAGAAGCCCTCCAAAAAAGACATGGCCTCGACCATGAGGTCCTCAACGCTAAACAACACGCAAGAGAGGCTGTCATCGTCGCCAAAGCCGGTCAGCAACATAAAGGCAGAGACGGCCGAATGCGAGGTAATGTTACCATCGCCACGAATATGGCGGGCCGAGGCACAGATATCAAACTCGGTCCCGGCGTCGCGGACATAGGCGGACTGCATATAATCGGTACCGAACGACACGAGGCAAGACGAATCGACAACCAACTTCGAGGCCGCTCGGGCAGACAAGGCGACGCCGGCTCCAGCCAGTTTTTCCTGAGCTTCGACGATGACCTGATGAGCATCTTTGCTCCGGAGTGGACCGTAAAAGCGCTTTCCTGGATCGGCTGGGAAGAGGGACAGCCGATATACCACAAGCGGATTAGCAAAGGCATCGCTAAAGCACAGAAAAAAGTCGAAGAGAAAAACTTCGATGTACGTAAGAGCCTCCTCGAATACGACGAGGTAATGGATTATCAGCGAAAAATCTTTTATTCGCGCCGTCGTCAGATTTTAGCCGGTTTAAAACTCAAAGACGTCATATCAGAGATGATCGAATCGGCGATTGAAAAAAGCTGTAGCACTATACTCCGTGACGACTATCCAGTCAATTGCATTATCGAATGGGCAAGAACCAATTTCGGCGTTGACCTGAAGCACTCGGAAATCATCGACACCAGCGTGGAGGAAATTGAAAGAACAATAAAACAAAAGGCCAGGGATGACGCCGCCAATAATATATCGCTTTCCATGGGGGAGTACTTAGAGGACTACAGTGACACACAAAACTGGGATATTGCTGGTCTGTGCAAATGGGCCATGAGTGCCTTCCAGGTTAATCTTAGCCCCGGCAAAGTCAAGCACCAGTCGCCGGAGGAGATTGAGGAACAGTTGATCGCTGCAGCCGGTGAACAAGTCGAGAAAAAAGACTGCTCGCCACTCATCGAATTTCTGAAGCAGGATTTTTCACTCCACCGATTCGCTGAATGGGCGCGAGCTAAATTTGATATCAAACTTCAAATAAGCGAACTAACCGATCTTAATGCCAAGCAAATCCATCAGAAAATCAGTGAAATCACCATTGTTAAATACAAACAACGGGAAATTGAGTATCCTGTCGAATTCGCTATGAATATGGTTTATGGCCCACAGGGAGCGAATGTTTACGCATTCGAATCACTTGCCGAGTGGGCCAATAAAAAATATAAAGCCGGTCTGTCGGCAGAGCAAATACAGAACACCAAGCCTCGTTCATTGCACAAACAATTGCTTGAGCTTAGCCAAAGCTTCAACGACGGCGAACTTGAGCGAGAACTCTCTGACAAAATTGCCGGCTTGAATAGACCTGATTTAGTTAGCTGGGCCAACGAAAGATTCGAATTATCTCTAACCGAAGAGGACCTGCCCAGTGATGGCCCGGAACTCAAAAATCGCTTATCGGAAATAGCAACGCAATTTATGCGCTCTGAGCTTAGCGACCTTGAGAAATACGTTCTTATCCAGGTTTACGATAGCACATGGAAAGACCATCTCTACTCAATGGACCATCTGAAAAGCAGCATTTGGATGCGATCATGGGCTGAGAAAGATCCCAAGACCGAATATAAGCGTGAAGGTTCGCGAATGTTCGAGGAGATGCTCGAAACCATTCAGGACCGTGTCACAGATATTATCTTCAAGGTGCACCTCGAAGCCGGCGCAAGGGCCAGAAACGTCTGGAATGTAAGCCAGACAAGCCACGACGAGGTTGGCCAGTTTGCCATGGCCGAACGTCAGCGGGCCGCCGCCCAGGCGCCGCAGGGCGAAGTAAAGGTTAAACAAATCAAGCTCGAACAACCTAAAGTCGGCCGAAACGATCCCTGTCCATGCAGCAGTGGAAAAAAATACAAAAAATGCTGCGGAAAGAACTCGTAGAAACAATTTAAGGAGACGTAAATGTTCAATGGTATTTTTCGAATCCCCCAACCAGTCAACGAACCCTGTTTGCAATACGCACCGGGCAGTCCGGAACGCGCTGAGTTGTCCTCCAAGCTCAAGGAAATGCTGAACGGACAAATCGAAGTCCCGATGATAATCGGTGGCGAAGAAGTGCGCAACGGCAATCTTGCAGATATCCGCTGTCCTCACAATCACCAGCATCTTTTAGGGAAGTACCATCAGGCCGATGGTGAATATGCTATCAAGGCCATCGACGCTGCTGAAAGGGCCAAGAAACAATGGGGTCAGATGCCCTGGGAATCCAGAGCTGTAGTATTGCTTAAGGCAGCAGAGCTTTTGGCCGGCAAATATCGCCAGACGCTCAATGCAGCAACGATGCTCAATATGAGCAAGACACCACACCAGGCAGAAATTGACTCCGCATGCGAGCTGATTGACTTCTGGCGGTTCAATCCGCACTTTATGGAGGAAGTTTACGGAGACCAGCCGATATCCACGCCCGGCATATTGAACTATATGGAGCATCGGCCTCTGGACGGCTATGTTTTAGCAATAACGCCGTTCAATTTTACTTCAATCGCCGGCAATCTTCCGACTGCTCCGGCTTTAATGGGCAACACGGTCGTTTGGAAGCCTGCGTCGGCCGCGGTTTTACCGGCATATTTTATTTTGAAAGTTTTGGAAGAAGCCGGTATGCCTCCCGGCGTGATAAATATGGTACCCGGCCCTGGCCCGGCGGTTGCCCCAGCAGCACTTGACGATGTCAGACTCGGTGGCATTCACTTTACAGGGAGCACATATGTCTTTTCAACAATCTGGCTGGCCGTCGGCAAAGACATTCGAAAATATGTCTCATATCCCCGAATCGTCGGTGAAACTGGTGGAAAAGATTTCATCTTTGCTCACACCAGCGCCGATACCGAGGCGCTCGTGACGGCTTTGGTACGCGGGGCGTTCGAATACCAGGGACAGAAGTGCTCGGCGGCTTCACGAGCGTATATCCCGGATTCGAGATGGCCCGAGGTCAAAGACCGGCTGTTAAGCACTATCGGTCAAATAAAGATGGGCGATATTTGCGACTTTAAGACCTTCATGGGCGCGGTTATCGATAAAAATTCCTTCAATACAATCAGTGAATACATCGAATACGCCAAGAATTCTCCCGATATGGAAATTATCGCCGGCGGCGGATGCGATGATTCAGTCGGATACTTTATCGAACCAACGGTCGTGGTCTGCAATAACCCGAAATCGAAACTCATGGTCGAAGAAATCTTCGGGCCGGTCCTGACGATCTATGTGTATTCTGAGGCCGAATACGAACAGACACTGGATTTGTGCGATCAAACGTCGCCGTACGCTTTGACCGGAGCGATATTTGCCCTTGACCGCAAAGCTATTGTTAAGGCAATGGACACGCTGCGTCATGCAGCAGGCAACTTCTATGTTAATGACAAGCCTACCGGCGCGGTCGTGGCCCAGCAGCCGTTTGGTGGCACACGTGCATCCGGAACAAACGATAAAGCCGGCAGTTGGCTCAACCTGGAGCGATGGGTTTCTCCTCGTGCTATCAAGGAAACATTCCTACCGCCAAGAGACTTCCGCTACCCCTATATGACCGAGTAGTTACTGCAACAAAATAACATGAAAAACAAAGGTTATTTATGGCCGAAGGTAAGTGAAAATTCCCACACCTTCGGCTTTTTTATTGTAGACTTGAAAAGCATTTATTTTTTGCTTATTTTTTACCGATCTACAAGTTTTTCTTTATAAAAAATGAAACAGATTTTGTATCATAATATTTGCAGATACAAATTATGAGGTTGACCGGATGAGAAGAACAATGTCAATAATTCTGGCTTTGTTTTTGTGCCCGATGTTTTGTCATGCCCAGAACATAAACGTCGGTCAGCTACCGTCACCCATAGTTACAGAAAATTCCGTGGAAGTATGCATGAACAGCAGGTACTCACAGCATTCTCTTCGCGGTACTGCTAATGCCCAGCAGATAAGCAACATTTTGTGGGCAGCAGGAAAGGTGCCATTCACGGGTACTCACAGGGATATATATCTTGCCACATCAACGGCGACCTATTTATACGATCCACACGGGCATTCACTGAGCTGGTATTCGAATGTTGTCAGAGATGATGGGGCTTTTGCTGTTATTTATGAAAGCCAGCTTGATTTCGACACCGGTGTTTCATTCATGCCAGCATTGCTGTCATCCGTATCTTTATGTAACAGCACCGAACCGGCGGTAGCAAGCTGTCCAAAAGGAATCGGGTATCCGAAGGCTAGGCTGATTTTCGGGATTCAGTCGGGAAGAGAACTGACAACTAATTTGGCAGTGCAGTCTTCTGTGCCGGAAGGTGAGCCCGGGTGGCTGCCGGATCCCTGCACCGCGGGCGACAACAGCATAGAAGAAGTGTTAGCCAACCTGAATTACTCTAACAATTTTTCTCAAACGAATTTGACTTCCCAGCAGATTTCCCAGATTCTGTGGGCGGGCTATGGGTGCTCCGACCACACAGCAAGCGGCAAGGCAGGGCTAACAGTACCTTCTGCCTGGGCCAACTATTATTTGACACGAAGCATTTATTTGGCGAACGAAAACGGTGTCTTTCGCTATCACAATAGAAATCCTGACACAAGCCACACTACGAGGGAGCATCGGCTCGAACAGATAGATTCCAGCAGCGCCGGTAGAGGCGGCTCACGCCCCGCAGATTCCAGAAGCAGGCTGCTATCAGCCGTTAGTGATTTACCTCAGGCACCATGTTATGTCATACTTTGCCTTGATTCTTCCTATGTGGGACAGGAGTACGCTCGTTTAGAAGTGGGTTTTATTGCCGGCAACATTCTGATGCAGGCTACTGCTATTGATTTAGGCAGTTACTTTAATCCCGATCTAACTTCGGCCGAGCGATCAGCAATTCAAGCCGCCACAAATATACCTTCTTCTCACATTCCCCATGCAATAGTAAGCATAGGTCCGATAGAAACTACAGTATCTATCTCTGTGGTTCTCCAAGGCGAATACCGACCCGATGTCGGGTGGGCAGTTCCACTTAGCATCAGATTCTTTACGCCTGGAGCTGATGTATTAAATGATATACCGAGCTATGAGTTCATATTAACTGCTGAAAAGTCTGCTGCAACAAACATTGCTACCTGTGAAGCTAAGGGCATCGCACCAGGAAACTATGATATTACCCTGCATGGGGAAACAACTTTGGTGAATGTAAAGAGGAACGTGGTCATTTCCGCCCCACGTTCATCAATAGACATGGGCACTCTATTGGAAGGCGACGCTAATCAGGACAATCTCGTCAATCTCAAAGATTATGCTATCCTATCACAATGCTGGTTGGTATCCGAATTGTTACCGGAATATGACATAAAATTTGATTTCGACCGCAACGGACTCATTAACATGGCAGACCTCCATCTACTCACGTCAAACTGGCTGAGTATTTCTCCGATAGAAACAGCACAATAATTGTAGATCAATTTCTCTGATTTGGATTCTAACGAATCAATGTAACCTCCTTAAAGATATATACTTATACCCCTTACAGCATTGATACCTTAAATCATTAAAATACGGAACATAAACAGCTAAAACTGAATAGAGAAAAGTTTAGATAATCGGGCAACAGAGCCGATGATAGAGTAGGAGGGGAGATTTTAAGGTTGATGAGGGATATTTGCTGTTAAAAGGTGATAAATGGCAGAAAAGCGTACAAAACTGAAGATTTTGCCGCTGATTATTATCGTAGCGGTGCTTGCCGGGATGGCTTATCTGGGTCGAACGCCGTATAAGGTGGTTGCTACTATTCAGGAACTTTTAGCCGAGAATAAGGAACTAAAACAGGCTCTTACCAACCTGAGCCGTGAGGATCAGATCGGTTACGCAAAAGTAATCGCCCAGGAAATGAAGGATGGGGAGCTCTTCACAACAATACGTTTTGTCGAGACGGCCAGAGACAATAAACTCAAAAAGATTCTTGAAAAAGAATATACAATATCCGGCGATATAATTCATTTCGATGCCCTGATTGTGAAATTCGGCCCTAAAATGGTCATGGACGGCAGGACAAGAGCACTGTACCTGTGGAGAAGGGTTTATGGCGAGAAAATGACGCCGGCAGATGGTTTCGAAATCGAAGAACCGAGCACCGAACCTCAAAGATACAAAGATCTGCTTGAGACATTGCCAATAGAGCACAGGCAAATGTTCTGGTCTGAAATCTGGGAATTGGCAAACGACACTGAGAGGCTTGCCGAATACGATATCGACGCAATCTATGGTAATGCCGTCTATTGGAAACTCAGAGAAGGGCTGATCTACGTATTCAAAATTAACTCATCCGGTCAGGTTTACCCCGAAATCGTGCCGGATATATGATAATATCTGCCACAATTTTCTAAACTTGCATTTTTCTGAATTCCACGCACTACATCAGTCCAATCGTTGAATGGTTCTCAATTGACGCTAACGAAGGCTTCGGTTATTGTATAAGCCAACTGTACGATTTTGAAATTCGGAACTTTATGTAATGAACGCAAGATCAGATTTTGATATTATCATCATAGGAGGCGGGATTGTCGGTTTGGCGTCAGCCTATAAAATTACGCTGAACCATCCTGAAACCAGCGTTGCCGTGCTGGAAAAAGAGGATAAATTAGCAACACATCAGACCGGCCATAATTCCGGCGTTATTCACTCAGGACTATACTACGAGCCAAGCTCAAATAAGGCCGTAACTTGCGCCAAAGGGCGCAAAGAACTTATAGCCTTTGCAAAAAAGCACAAAATTCCTCATAAAATTTGTGGGAAAATTATCGTTGCAACACAGCATAAAGAATTAGCCAATCTCGAAAGAATTCTCCAGAATGGCCTGGAAAATGAAATAGAAGGCATTAAAAAAATCGGGCCGGAACAAATAAAAGAAATCGAGCCTTTCTGCGAGGGCATTGCCGGAATCCATGTGCCCTGCACGGGTATTATTGATTTTACCAAAGTTGCAGAGAAGCTCGCTAGGCTTACAGAGAAAAATGGCAACGGCAATAAGGTTCTGACTTCACACAGGGTCATAGCGCTCGAAAAGCATGATTTCTTTACAAAAGTTGTAACTAACCAAGAATCCTTCTCTGCGAAGTACATAATTAACTGTGCTGGCCTTCAATGTGACAGGATAGCAAGGATGGACAGTGTCGATCCGATGATAAGAATCGTGCCCTTCCGCGGGGACTACTATGAGTTAACTGAAAAAGCTCAGGAAAAAGTTAAAGCCCTGATCTATCCCGTCCCGGATCCGGCTTTGCCCTTCCTCGGAGTACATTTTACACGAACGGTTGAAGGCAATGTCGAGTGTGGGCCAAACGCAGTCTTTTCATTCAAGAGAGAAGGTTACGGTAAAACTGATTTTAGCCTGGCCGATTCATGGGATTCTCTGTCTTATTCGGGGCTCTGGAAAATGTTCTTCAAATACTGGAGATATGGATTGAGCGAATATGCCAGGACATTTTCCAGAAAACTGTTCCTTAAACAATTAAAGAGACTCATCCCCTCACTACAGGACGATGACATTAAACCATGTAAGGCAGGCGTACGGGCCCAAGCACTTGAACGAAATGGCGAACCGATCGACGATTTTAAAATAGAAAGAAAGGGCAATTCAATTCACGTCTTAAATGCTCCTTCACCTGCTGCCACAGCATCCCTGGCTATTGGTGATTATATAAACGAGACAGTCTCAGATTACTTCAACCTGCCAATTATCCAAAAGCAAGATAACAAAAGCAAAAAGGTAAAAGCAAAAAAGGAAAAAAAGAAAGCAAAAACCTCAAAGTCCAAAAATTAGAATTTCGTTAACATCAGTTTAAGTCACTGGAAGGTTGTAATATGACAGATTTGAAAGACAAAGATTACGTTGTAATCGTTCAGTGTCACATTGTAAAAGAACGCTGTTCCGGCTACAACTGTGAGCTGGCATTTCACGAACGCTCCGGCGGTTTTGCCGCGTACCTCAAGGACAAGAAGCTTCGCATGCTGAGTCTGACCTGCGGCGGCTGCTGCGGCCGGGCGACACATCGTAAGCTAAGCAATCTAATACGAAGGATCAAAAAGGCCGAAGGAATAACAAAAGACCGCATCGTCGTACAAATGTCCTCCTGTATTACAAAAGACAACTTCCACGCACCATCATGTCCGCACCTCGACTATCTAAAAGGTCTAATCGCAAAGCTTGGGCTGGATATACGTGAGGATACATATATTAATGAGAAATCAGAAATGAAACGTAAAACCGGTTTATATGACATGAATATGGGCGGGAAGAAACAGTGAAGACACCTAAAAACAAAGACCTACTGCAGAAAGTTAGATATTCGTTTCTAAAAATATTGACAGGTTCAGACTTATCACGGCGGCGACTGCCTTTTATGGTGATTGAAAGTGTGAACCCAGGCCCGGTAGTCTGGCTGACCGGCTGCATCCACGGCGATGAGGTTACCGGCATCGTCACCATCCAGGAAGTGTTCAAGGCCATAAGAAAACAACCGCTTCTGAATGGCTCGCTGTATGCTTTCCCGCTGATGAATCCCATCGGCTTCGAGACGGCCAGCAGAAATATTACATTGAGCAAGGAAGACCTCAATCGTTCTTTCCCGGGCGATCAGAACGGCTCTGTTGCACAGAGAATAGCGGACAAAATATTCTCCTCTATTAAACAGACTAATCCCACTTTAGTGCTGGACCTGCACAACGATTGGATGAAGTCGATACCTTATACCCTTGTAGATCCGAATCCGGGGAGCCCTCATAAAAAGGCCTATGAACAGACACTGAAGGTCGCCGGCGAGTCAGGTTTTCTTGTTCTGCAGGAAACCGAAGATGCCACCGGTTCTTTTTCTTATAGTCTGCTGGAGCATGATATTCCCGCCCTGACCATCGAGCTCGGAGAATCGTATATCGTGAATGAAAAGAACGTGGAGTACGGCGTTAAATCAATTTTGAAGATTTTAGCTTATTTAAAAATGACTGAAAAGCCGGCCGAAGATTTCACATACCAGATACCTGAAGTAGCAAAAGGAAAAATCCTGAAGTCTTTATTAATGCCCGTCAGCTCAGCCAGCGGAATTATCAGATTCCAAACACAGCCGGGCAACCTCGTTAAAAAAGACCAGGCAGTCGCAAAAATCTATAATGCTTTTGGAAAATTACAGGACACGCTATTTTGCAAGCAGGATGGTATCGTCCTGGGAAACTCAGACTATTCCGTCGCGTTTCCCGGCGCGCCGGTAATGGCATTTGGTGTCTTTTGAAAATTGAAACATCACCGGAATTGTAGTGATCAAATTATATCCGGTGATTTTAGTATAGAATCAAATGAGTAGACATAAGACTAAACATTTGTTTGCAGAAGAAACTGAACAGACGCACTGCCGGCATATTGTCCGCATAGCGTTTGAATCGGCGGCTGATATGGAATTTGACTATGGAGTACCGGATAAGATTTGGCCGATTCAGATTGGACAACGAGTGGAAGCGCCATTTGGGAGGAAAGACAAGCTGGAAAAAGGTTTCTGTGTTGGAACCGATATTCCTTTTGAACAATCTTTCGCCGCACATGATAAAGGTCATAAGCTCAAAACGGTTAAGGCTGTAATAGGCAAAGAGCCTTTAGTAGATATAGAGCTTATGGAACTTGCTCAATGGATCAGCGGCTATTATGTCTGTCCGCTCGGGCAGGTTCTGGCGGCGATGGTACCAGCGGCAGTCAAGAAAGGGGCCGGCGTTAAAACAGAGCAGTACGTTTTTCTGACAATTAGTGTCGCTGAGATAGAAAAAACTATCGGAGAATTAAGGGGCAAAAAACAAAAGCAAATTATAACCTGCCTTCAAGAACAAAATGCTTTCGACTCAGATTCATCTATGGAGCTAAACGACCTTATTAAGGCGGTCGGCTGCGGCAGGGAACCGTTGAAAAGACTGGCTGAAAAACAACTGCTCAAAATCGCAAATAAGACAATATTAAAATCTCTGCCGGCCATTCCGAAAGGGATATCTACCAAATCGGAAGGTCACATCCTGCTGAACGATGACCAGAAAAAGGCGATTGATTCTATCAAAGCCCAAATCAATTCGGAAAAATTCGGCGTCACGCTTTTACATGGTGTCACCGACAGCGGCAAAACCGAGCTTTATATAAGGGCTATCCAGAAGGTTCTGCAAAAAGACAAAAGCGTCATTGTACTGCTTCCCGAGATTGCTCTGACGGCACAGACTGTTCAGCGATTCAACGAAAGGTTCGAAAAAATCGCCGTGATGCATTCCGGCCTGACCGCTGCCCAGCGCAACGTGCAGTGGCAAAAAATCAAATCGGGCGAGGCAGAAGTGGTTATTGGTGCCCGCTCAGCGATCTTTGCCCCAGTATCGAAGCTCGGTCTTATCGTCGTCGATGAAGAGCACGAGCCCAGCTATAAACAGGACACTGCGCCGCGATACAACGGCAGAGATGTAGCAATAAAGCGAGCACAACTGGCAGATGCACATTGTATCTTAGGCAGTGCCACCCCCTCGCTGGAAATGCTCTCGAATTGTCAGACCAAGAAACATTTTACCCTGTTGAATCTGCCCAAAAGAGTGATGGATCTGCCAATGCCGCAGATGAAACTTATCGACTTAAGGCAGGGAGAAATTACACAAAACGGCATAAACCTGATTAGTGAGCCATTGGCCAGACATTTGGAAGAAATCCTCGCGAAAAAAGAGCAGGCAATTTTGCTCCTGAACCGTCGCGGTTACAGCAATTTCGTGTTCTGTCCCTCATGCAGACACACCTTGCACTGCCGCAACTGCGATGTCACGCTGACCTTTCACAAAGCGAAGGCCCCTCGCTACAAACGAATGCGAACAGTCACCGGCGAGCACATGAATTACGGCTACGCAATCTGCCATTATTGCCTGGCACAGACTTTAGTGCCTGAAAAATGCCCCCTTTGCGGCAAGAGATTCGCCATGATCGGCCTCGGTTCACAGCGACTCGAAGAAGAACTGGCCAAAAAATTCCCACACGCCCGTATCTCGCGAATTGATAGCGACTCAATGGCGAGCAAGGATTATTACCAGCTCCTCCAGGATTTCGGCGAGGGCAAAATCGACGTATTAGCCGGCACGCAGATGATTGCCAAGGGCCTGCACTTTCCGAATGTAACGCTGGTCGGTATTATCAGTGCCGATACCTGTCTGTATTTGCCTGATTTTAGAGCTAACGAACGAACATTCCAGCTAATCTCTCAGGTGGCCGGACGGGCGGGACGTTCTGATAAAAAGGGGATTGTCTTCGTTCAGACATTTTTAGCCAACCAGCCGGCGATAAGATTTGCCATATCCGGCAACTTCAATGGTTTCGTCAGAGAGGAATTGAAGCATCGCAGGGCGTGCAACCTGCCGCCCTTCTGGCGGTTGGCTGTTGTTGTTCTTCGGGACATGAAATTTGAAAAGCTCGAAGAAGCTTGCAAGCGAATGCGGCAACAAATTGACCGGATTATCGAGCGAGAAGATTTGGAAGTGACGGTTCGCGGACCGATGCCGGCCGTGATAAGCCGAATTCAGCGCTTCCACAGGATGCAAATAATCATCCAGGCTCCAGAAGCAACAACTATACAGCGGCTGTTTTCCCGTCTGCGCGCAGAGCCCCCCATCCGCCCTGCCGTCAAGGTGGCAATAGATATCGACCCAATAAATTTATTATAGCTTGCATCGTAACAACAGATATGTTAGATTCATGGTCCGGTTTAACCGGGGAGTAGCTCAGTTTGGCCAGAGCGCTGCGTTCGGGACGCAGAGGTCGCAAGTTCAAATCTTGTCTCCCCGATTCCCGTTTTGTGTTTGGTAGATGTGCGAAGTTCTTTTCAAAAAATACGAAACCTGAAGCCGGAACTAAGTGGAGAGATATTTAAAAATGTCAAAGCGAGATAAATCAAAGAAATTCAGACCTGTTGAGATTCTGGTTCTGGTGATTGTGTGTTTGTTTGTATTAGCCATTTTCAAACCAGTGGCCCGAAAATCGCGATTCCATGCCCTCCGCAACAAGTGCGAAAAGAATCTATCTGAGATCGGAAAAGCGATGCTGGTGTATAACAACGAATATGATGGTGAATTTCCACGCTCTGGCGGAAGAAATAGTATCTGGGCGACTAAAATACCTAACTGGAAAGCTATTGACCAATATAGCGCTTACGGTATGGCGCCCGATGGCAGTGGTGGGCATGGAAGTATTTCGTCCTGTTTCTATCTTCTGGTTAAATACACGGACGCAGCGCCGAAAACCTTTGTCTGCCCGTCTGATGCCGGGACTACAGATTTTAAACTGACTGATGTGAAGGCTGACGATAAGAAATTTGTTGATCTCTGGGATTTCGGGCCTAAACCGGAATTCCATTGCAGCTATTCATATCACATGCCTTTTGGCCTTTATGCTCTAACCACATCGAGCCCTTTGGATATGGCAGTCGCTGCCGATCGTAATCCGTGGTTGGATTCTACTGCTGCAATAGCCAAGCAATTCCCCGGCGCTTTTAATCCTGATGGCGACAGAGAATCTGTAAAATATGGCAACGCCATAACCCATGATGAGAAAGGCCAGAATGTCTTATTCGTGGACGGCCATGTTAGCTTTGAAAAGAAAGCATTCTTCGGCGTCAATAACGACAACATTTATACCTTCTGGGACGGTGGAGATATACGCAAAGGCTCTCCACCTTTTGTAGGAAGTGAGTCTTCGGATAGATCCGACTCATTGTTGGTCAATGATTCTGTCACATATCCCGATTCGTACATATACGGAGCACAAATAACAAAAGAACCCAAGCATGTAGATTCTACGGATCTAAAACAGACCTCTGTCGTGGCAACTCTGGATTGTCCCATTCCAGTGCACAAAAACACTATATGGTGCAGCACGTTTCAGATCGTCTGGGACAAATTTAAAAACAAAATCATTGGCGAGCCGATCCGACTCATTGGTGTCGATGATTTGGATGAACGCCTAAATAATAATGAGTACTCGACCAACAATCTCGAACCTGATTCGTATTATGCCGTAGCCGGTTTTGTTAAAGACGGCACTATCGAACAAATCCAAAAAGAGATGGCAAAGCGTTTTCCTATGGAACCGGCTCCTGAATTCGACATAAGATATAAAACACTGCCGTATGTTGCTGTAGCTTATGCGTTTTTAAGTGTCGACGCGGGATTCAAGTACCCATTTTACACCAACAATCGTAAGTTCACTTTCCAGGATTCGAACGCAATCCAGACAGATGTAACATCATTCCGCGCACAAACTGAAGTATCGAATCCAAATACCAAAAATGTCCGAGAGCAGGTCGAGGTACATTATTACGAGTACGGCCAGCAAGATAGTAATGACACATTTGCAGTTGATTTGTGTAAATATACGGATCCTTATCAGGTCGTTCTTGCACGTTTACCCCGGCGCGAGACGCTCAGCGAGACATTGAGTAACGTTCAGAAGAAAATTCCTGAATTTAAAACGAACCCGAATTATGATACCCTTTGTAAACTCCGCTCCATCGATAGCCTGATTGTTCCTGATGTTCTTTATAAACTTACACATCACTTCAAAGAGCTCGAATGGAAACATTTTGCAAATCCGAAATGGCAGGCTCGCGACTATTTCATTTTCGAGGCCAGACAGATGATACTCTTTTCCTTGAACAGAACTGGTGTAATCTTAAAATCAGAAGCCAGGATGGGTGGAGCCGGTGGCATACCTTCAAGAATAGAGCAGCCGCGGCATTTTCATTTTGACAGGCCGTTTTTGATTTATGTCAAGAAGCGAGGCCCCGATTATTCGCCCTTCTTTGTGATGTGGGTGGACAACGCCGAACTATTGGAGAAATTTTAGGATTTTCAAAGCGTGCTCAAATGAGAATTGAACCAAGACATGCGATTCCAAAATTTTATTACTACATTACCCCCCTTTTCATTTTGCTTGATTACATCGGGGGATTAAGCGTGCGGGCGGCTGTTCTTGATTCGCTGCCGATGTATAAGAACCTCTATTACGGATTCTGTATCTTCTGTGGGATTAGTATGCACTTTCGCCCTCAGTTTTCAGCGGTCGTCGCACTATTCGAAAGCACTATCATTGTCCTGATGACCGTATTAAGCGTTTTCCTGCCGTACATTCAACTCATCATGGAGGCGGACGATGTTCTAAATAAAAATTGGGATATTGCCAGCGCGTTCAGCATTCCAAGAATCGTGAATCTTATCCTGGCAGGCTCAATGGCGGTATTCGCCTTCCACGGCAGCCTTCGGACGCTTGGAATCTCTGAGGGCCGTCCACGTTCAAAGACCAGCCAGTAATCGGCCCGGCCTTTCTAAGCTGCAATTACTAACTCTATACACGCGCTACTATCTTTTCTAATCCCCGAGTAACAGATATTATTGCATCCCAGTCATAAGTCACGATATCGTGAGCATGAGCCAGATTATTACGCAGGGACTCGAAAGCCCTGATGCCCTGTTCTGCCTCCCGCATCGATTCATATCCTGCATCGGCCCTCCTGTCCGGATCCTTCATGAGAATCTGCGCCTTGTCCGACAAGGGCAGACAATCCAGCAGATCGACGTGCTGGTTCCTTCTTTTGCGTTCTTCCTGCAGCTTTATTGCTTTGTTAAGTCGGTTAGCGCTAAGCTCGGTCTGCCAGGACGAGTCCTCATACTTTTCTTTTAACGTTCGTGTAATAATCATCTCAAGGATAGTTACCATACCAAAAAGCCACATCCTAACCGGGGGCTTCTGGATATCATTGCGAGTAATAACTCCCCCCACATTGCCGAGAAGTGACACAAAACAGTACTTAGACCTGTCGAGGCAAACAATCACATCCCGATAAGACGAACTTAGATTAAGAACAGTACCTTCATCATAGCGATGTTCGTAATCGCCGCATCTTCCATCAGCAAGGTCTTCCGGTTCAACATAGCCTGTAACAATGCCGTCATTTCTAATACCTACAACGTCCAGGTTATTTATTAACATAAATTCCCGAACGTCTTTTGCAGGTTTATCGGCGTCGAAAGAAAAAAGCGGTTCTGCAATGTCCCTCGCTGTAAAACCTTCATTGAACAGCTTTTCCATACGGGATTGTAGCAGGTTA
>Ga0209536_100002103_pt1 | contig 32410 bp, 30 predicted proteins | sample DeeMarSeWOR28_12_FD_187461 | JGI IMG/M metagenome (GOLD analysis project Ga0209536, IMG submission 187461) | Marine sediment microbial communities from White Oak River estuary, North Carolina - WOR-2-8_12 (SPAdes) (version 2) | ecosystem: Environmental > Aquatic > Marine > Intertidal zone >... | reverse complement strand
TTATTGCTGGACAAGGGTTACGAAGTTCATGGGCTTATCAGACGAGCCAGTACTTTCAATACACATCGGTTAGATCATGTTTATCTTGACCCGCATTCTTCAGGGGCCCAGATTTTTATGCATTATGGCGATTTATCCGATGCAAGCCAACTTACCAATTTGATTTATACCATTCAACCTGAGGAAATTTACCACCTTGGTGCACAAAGTCATGTAAGAGTAAGTTTTGATACTCCCGAGTATACTGGAGATATTACCGGCTTAGGTGTCACCCGACTTATGGAATCTATTCACAGGAGCGGTCTAAAATGCAAAATTTATCAAGCATCGAGTTCAGAGATGTTTGGTTCATGTCCGCCTCCACAGAATGAAAAGAGCCCCTTTCGGCCAAGAAGTCCTTATGCGGTTGCTAAAGCTTATGCCTTCTGGATGGTCGTAAATTATCGGGAAGGGCACAATCTTTTTGGTTGTAATGGGATTCTCTTTAATCACGAATCCCCAAGAAGGGGAGAAACCTTTGTTTCAAGAAAGATTACCCGAGCAGTCGCAAATATTCTGGCAGGGAAACAAGATAAACTCTATTTAGGGAATTTGCAAGCTAAGCGTGATTGGGGCTATGCGCCCGAATATGTGGAATGCATGTGGAGGATTCTCCAAAATGAAAAGGCAGACGATTTTGTGATTGGGACAGGGAAATCTCATTCTGTTGAAGAATTTGTGCGCGAAGCTTTTTCTTATGTTGGTTTAGATTGGGGAAAATATGTTGAAATTGACCCCTATTATTTTAGGCCAACGGAAGTGGATGTTTTACTTGCCGATACCTCCAAAGCTAAAAGCCTTGGGTGGGAACCCAGGGTGAGCTTTAAGGATTTGGTTAGAATCATGATAGATGCTGATATGCGAAAGGGAGGGCTAAAGCCTGTTGGTGACGGAGATAAATTATTAAAAGGAGCATTTCCACAAAGATGGTGGAAAACAGATTGAGAATATGAGCGTTTTTAAAAAAGACTATGCCAAGATTTATGATTCCTTGTATAAAAATAAGGATTATGAAGATGAGTGTAACTTTATTGAGGCAATTTTTTCAAAATATTCAAAAAAATCAAGAAGGGTGCTTGATTTAGGATGCGGAACAGGTGGTCATGCATTAGTTTTGGCAAAACGTGGGTATGATGTTGTTGGAATCGATCGATCAACTGAAATGCTTGAGATCGCCCAAAAAAGAGCCGGCCAAGCGGGTCTCCCTGTGACATTTTCAAAAGGGGACATAACAGCACTAAATTTGAGAGAAAAATTTGATGCAGTAATATCAATGTTTGCGGTAATGAGTTATCAGACCTCTAATGATGCCTTGGCTGCTGCTTGCCGGACGGCGAAAAAATATTTAATTCCCGGAGGTGTGTTTTTGTTCGATTGCTGGCATGGGCCCGCCGTCCTTGCTGAAAAACCAGCTGTGCGTATCAAGGAGATAATTAAAGATAACAACGAAAGAATAATTCGATTTACAAATCCTGTTCTTGACGCCATTAATCACACGGTGGATGTCAAATTTAAGGTGTGGAATATAAAAGGGGATAATTTGCTCCAGGAAGTTAACGAATCACATTTAATGCGCTTTTTATTTCCGCAAGAAATCAGATATTTTCTAGAAGCTGCGGGTTTTAGGGATGTTGAATTTTGTCCCTTCCTTCAGCTGAAAAAAACCTTGACGGAAAAGGACTGGAATATGATGGTGATTGCGAGGGCCAAATGACAAAAGAGGAAATTAAGCATCAAAATAAATTAATCGCCTTGATTCTGCGGGCGAATCATGTTTCCGATAAGGTGGAATTTTTCAGCCCGCCCGATTTTTCCCAGCAAGTGGGTTTTCTCCCGCATAAAAAAGGGAATGTTATTCAAGCGCATTTTCATAAAGAAGTGCATCGTAGGATAACCATGACTCAAGAAGTATTATTTATTAGAAAAGGCCGGATTCTGGTCAATTTTTATGCTGTTGACCGTGCATTTATTACCTCAAGAGAGCTTGAAGCGGGGGATGTACTTTTTCTCTGTGCCGGCGGGCATGGATTTAAAATGCTTGAAGATACCGAGATGATCGAAATAAAACAGGGTCCGTATTCCGGCAAGGATAGCGACAAGGTGCGCTTTGAAGGGAGAGAGAATGATTCCGGTAAATGAGCCATTGCTTGATGGCAATGAGCTGAAATATGTCAATGATTGCCTTAAAACCGGCTGGATTTCATCGGCAGGAAAATATATCGATCAATTTGAACGGTCTTGGGCGGACTATTGCGGGATGAAGCATGGGATTGCGGTCAGCAACGGAACAGTTGCTCTGCAGGTGGCAGCTCGTTGCCTCGGACTCAAAGCCGGGGATGAGGTCATTATGCCGACCTTTACCATAATATCCTGCGCACTGGCACTTATCGATTGCGGCGCGAAGCCAGTTCTGGTTGATTCTGATCCGCGCACCTGGACGATCGATGTCTCGAAAATCGAAGAAAAAATAACCAAAAACACAAAAGCTATCATGCCGGTGCACATATATGGCCATTCGTGTGATATGGATCCCATTTGGGACCTGGCCAAAAAGTATGACTTAAAAATCATTGAGGATGCGGCTGAACTGCATGGCGGAGAATATAAAGGACGAAAATGCGGCAGTTTGGGGGACATTAGCTGTTTCAGCTTCTATGCCAACAAGATAATAACTACGGGCGAAGGCGGGATGGTGCTGACCAATAATGATTCTTACGCTGAAAGCGTCCGTTCTTTACGCAATCTTTGCTTTCGGCCAGAAAAGCGCTTCTACCATGTCGATCTTGGCTACAACTTCCGCCTGACCAATGTACAGGCGGCAATTGGTCTGGCGCAGATCGAACGGATCGAGCAATTAGTCGAAAAAAAACGCTGGATAGGTAGAATGTATGCCGAAAGATTGAAGGACATTCCTGGTCTTACTCTTCAGGTTGTTGAGCCCTGGACCAAGCATGTTTATTGGATGTTCGGGATAATTATTGATGAATCGACAGGTTATGATGCAGTAAGTTTTGCCTCCAAAATGAAAGAAAAAGGGGTTGATACCAGACCATTTTTCCTAGGCATGCATGAACAGCCGGTTTTTCATAAGATGGGTTTATTTAATGGGGAAACATATCCGGTGGCAAAAAGAATTGCCAGGCAGGGGATATATTTGCCATCTGGATTAACGCTTTCAGAGAAAGATATTATGTTTTGTATAGATGCAGTTAAAAATTGCGTCGGTTAGGATTTTTGTATTTTATATGAGGAGGCAATAATGAATAAGTTTTTTGATAATAAGGTTGTTTTAATAACAGGAGGGACTGGTTCTTTCGGCAAAAAGTTCACTGAAACACTGCTGAATGAACACAAGGTCAGAAAGATTATTATCTATAGCCGTGATGAATTTAAACAATTTGAAATGCATAAAAGTTTTATTGAGCATGAGCATAAATTGAGGTTTTTTATTGGAGATGTTCGCGATAGGGAGAGATTAAACAGGGCAATGAATGGAGTTGATTATGTGGTCCATGCAGCTGCTCTCAAACATGTTCCAGCAATGGAATATAACCCTGCTGAAGCCATAAAGACAAATATTATTGGCGCGATGAACATTATTGATTGCAGCATTGAAAACAAGGTTGAGAAGGTAATTGCATTAAGTACGGATAAAGCTTGCAACCCTATTAATTTATATGGCGCAACAAAATTGTGTTCTGATAAGCTGTTTGTGGCAGGAAATAATTATGTTGGGGCGGGAAAGCCAAGGTTTGCGGTTGTCAGATACGGGAATGTCGTAGGCAGCAGAGGAAGCGTCATTCCTTTCTTCCTTAAGAAAAAACGTGATGATGGGGTTCTTCCAATTACCGATCCGAAAATGACAAGATTTTGGATCACTTTAGAGCAAGGAGTCAATTTCGTTATAAAGAGTTTTGAAAGAATGTATGGCGGGGAGATATTTGTCCCTAAAATCCCCAGCATGAAAATAACGGACCTTGCCGAAGCAATTGCTCCAGAGTGTAAAACAGAAATTGTCGGTATAAGACCAGGGGAAAAATTGCATGAGGTAATGATATCGGGTGATGACGCTAGAAATACGGTTGAACTTGAAAATTGTTATGTTATACAGCCTGCATTTCATTGGTGGGACAGAAGCAATCATGCATTGGGCAGGTCTGTTGCAGAGGATTTTAGTTATCGCAGTGACTTAAATGATAAATGGTTATCTAAGAATGAATTGCGAGAAATTACGAAAGAATGGCTATGAAAATAATTCCTTATTCAACACAGTGGATTGATGAGAGCGATATCGGTTCGGTAAATGAGTGCTTAAATGATGAATATTTAACTCAAGGGCCTCGTGTTGCTAAGTTTGAACATGAGGTGGCTGAATATTGTGGGGCCAAATATGCGGTGGCGGTTAATTCTGGGACATCCGCTCTCCATGCTGCTTGTTATTCAGCAGGAATTATGGCCGGGGATGAAGCTATAACTTCTCCGGTCACCTTTGTAGCTTCCGCCAATTGTGTCTTGTATTGCGGGGGAAAACCTGTCTTTGTTGATGTTCAAGAGAAAACCGCAAATATTGATCCATTGGAAATAAATACGAAAATAAGCGAAAAAACGAAGGCAATAATACCCGTTCACTATGCTGGTCAACCTTGTGATTTGCCTGAAATTTATCGGATTGCCCAAGATCGAAATTTAATCGTAATTGAAGATGCCGCACATGCTTTGGGGGCGGAATATAGAGGAGAAAAAATAGGGTGTTGTAGCTTTTCCGATATGACAATCCTAAGTTTTCACCCTGTCAAGCATATTACGACAGGGGAGGGTGGTATGGTTCTGACAAACAGAAAGGATTTGTATGACAAACTAATAATGTTTCGAAGCCACGGCATTACAAAAAGAAATGTTTCTGACGATTTTCAGGGTGAATGGTATTATGAAATGCAATTCCTAGGTTATAACTATAGAATGACCGACATTCAAGCTTCATTAGGAATTTCTCAATTAAAGAAACTGAATAGATTTATTAATAGAAGGAAAGAAATAGCTAATATCTATAAGAAGGTTTTTAAAGATAATCCTTATTTTGATTTGCCCATGGAGAAAGATTGCGTTTCTCATGCGTGGCATCTTTTCCCCGTTCGCCTCAAAGATGAATATGTGGATGCAAAAATAGAGATTTTTAGCAGATTGCGGAAGCTTGGGTTATGGGTACAAGTTCATTATATGCCGATTTATTTCCATCCGTTTTATCGTGAATTAGGATATGGCAAGAGCTCATGCATCAGGGCAGAAGACTTCTATAGGAGGGAAATTAGTCTGCCTATTTATCCGGCCATGACAGATGAGAACATTGAGCATGTTGTCCAGATTATTATTGAGGTGTTTAAAAGTATAGAAGGGGGCAAAATATTTTGAAGCTTGCTTTGGGGACAGCCCAGTTTGGCTTAAATTATGGATTAAATAATTCGAGAGGTAATATCCCCCAAGATGAAGTTGTCGAAATTTTAAAGCGTTCAATTGATGCGGGGATTGATCTGCTCGATTCCGCATATATTTATGGCAATTCGCTGGATATCATCGGCTCTTTTCTCAGAGGCAGTAAAGCTAACCTTAAGATCGTTTCAAAATTACCTCAATTCAATCCGCAAGATTTGGAACATAAGTTTTTTGAAATGTTGAATAGAATTGGAGTAAGGAAAATATATGGGCTGCTATATCATGATTTTAATTTTTTCATCAATTGGCCCAAAACCTGGGAAACCATGAGGAAGCTCAAGGAGCAGGGGGTGGTTGAGAAAATCGGGTTTTCACTATATTACCCCGGGGAGATTGATAAGCTTTTAAAAAAAGAGGTTCAATTTGATCTAGTGCAGGTTCCTTATAGTATTTTCGATCAAAGGTTTTCGAAGGTATTCTCGTTGTTAAAGCGAAAAGGGATAGAGATTCATGTTAGATCAGTATTTCTACAAGGAGCGATATTCAAAGATCCAGACGAACTGGATGATTTTTTGGTTGGCATTAGAGATAAATTGGTGGCTTTACGAAGAATATCGGAGCAATTCGATATCCCACTCTCTGCTCTTGGAATTAACTTTGTCTTATTAAATGAATATGTTGACCGGGTCATTATTGGGATCGATGGGATTAATAATCTTGAAGAAAATATCGGATCCCTTAACTATATGACGGATGTTCGTGGCATGCATGAAAAACTATTAGAACTAAGGGAAGATAATGAAGACCTAATTTTGCCTATTAATTGGCCAAAGGCAGAATAGCGGGACGCTAACTATGAAGAAAATAAAGTTAGGCATTATTGGAATGAGTGAGGGCAACGGACATCCTTATTCTTGGTCGGCAATTTTCAATGGCTACGACAAAAAGATTATGGAAAGTTGCCCTTTCCCTGCTATTCCTTGCTATTTGTCAAAACAACGTTTCCCGGAAGATCTGATTAAAGAAGGGAAAGTTACTCATATCTGGACGCAGGATAAGAAGATATCTGAACATATCGCAGCGGCTTCGCATATTGATAATATTGTTGATTGCTATCTGGATTTTATGGGTGAGGTTGATGCGGTGTTGCTTGCGCGCGATGATTACGAAAACCATTATGAGATGAGTATTCCATTCTTGAAAGCGGGGTTGCCAATCTATATAGATAAACCAATCGCCATAAACGAACGCGCGGCGGAGAAGATATTTTCCATGCAAAATTACGAAGGTCAAATCTTTACAGGTTCTGCGCTTGGTTATGCTAGAGAGTTTCAATTGACAAGTGAAGATTTAAAAATAATTGGTGCTTTTGAGCGTATAGAAGCCTGCACAGAAAAAAGTTGGGCCAAGTATGGAGTGCATATTATCGATCCGGTATTGAGACTAATTGGTGATCAAAAGGGGATAAAGAGCATCAAAAGATCAGGGACCAAAGACAAAAAAACGGTGACCGTTGAGTGGAATAGCGGATTGCAGACAATTTTTTCAACCTTTGGCGATGCATTTTGTCCGGTTTCGATTCGTTTATGCGGCAGTAATGGGTTTAGGAAATTGATATTCGAAGATACTTTTTTTGCATTCCGGGCAGCCCTGATGCATTTTGTGGATATTGTCTTAAAAAGATGCCCCTCTCAGTCTAAGCAATTTGCTTTGAATGTTGTCAGGATAATTGAACAAGGTGGAGGCAATGATTGATATAAATAGGATTTTTATCACAGGAGCTACTGGCAAAATTGGTTTGCAGTTTGTGAATAACTTTCTGAAAAAAGGATTTGTGGTCATATTTACCTCCAGAAAGCAAGATAATATTGAGGCGCTTTATGATAAATTTAGGCCATACTATCAAGAAGGCAAGCTACATGGAATACGCGTAGATCTCGAAGCGGCAAATGCCCAACAAATAATAATTAAATTTTTACAAGACAAAAATATCTGGCCCGACGTTCTCATAAACAATGCAAGAAATCAGGATTATTTAAAGAGCAATTCTGAATTTGGGCCAAGCAGATTCGAGTGGGTAAATGAGTTTTTGTTGGACGTTGTGGTTGCGTATGAGTTGTCGATGGGGTTGGCTTGTTGTAAATACTCGAGGCTAAGAAACATCGTGAATATCTCATCTATGTATGGGGTGGTTCCCGCCAACCCCAGTTTATATGAAAACCCAAAAATTGAATCGCCAATTCAATATGGGGTAGCAAAAGCGGCCTTAATACACCTGACTAAAGAATTGGCTATTCGTTTGATTAAAAATGGAGTTAGGGTTAATTCTGTTTCTTATGGAGGGGTTTCGGGGAGTGAGGATGAAAAGTTCAGAGAAAAATATGCCAGGCTTTGTCCTTCGGGAAAAATGTTGCAAGATGAAGAGGCCGTGGGGGCCGTGGACTTTTTGGCTTCAAATATGTCAAAGGGGATGACGGGACATAATTTAGTTGTTGATGGAGGGTGGACGGTTTGGTAAAGAAAAATAATATAGCAATTATTCCTGCGAGAGGGGGTTCTAAGCGCATCCCCCAAAAAAATATCATTGATTTTTTTGGCAAGCCAATGATTGCTTGGACAATTGAAGCTGCTCAGCAATCTGGCATTTTCGATAGAATTCTGGTCAGTACAGATGATGAAGAAATAGCTCAAGTGGCAAGGAGTTTTGGAATTGAGGTGCCATTTTTGCGCGATAAACATTATGATGACGATGCCCCGGTCAGTGACGGGACCATAACTGCTTTGGAGCAGCTCAAGGAACAACTAGGTGAAGAATATCACAATATTTTTCAGCTAATGCCTAATTGTCCATTGAGGAAAAAGGAGCAGATAATTGATGCCTATAATCATTTCTCAGGCTCCGGGGCGTTATTTCAAATAAGCTGTTTCAAATTCGGTTGGATGAATCCCCGCTGGGCGGTTGAATTAGATGAAAAATTACAGCCTAGATTTATTTTCCCCGAAGCTTTTGAAAAGCGGTCTCAGGATATGGGGCCATTATATTGCCCAAGCGGAGCTATTTGGATTGCAAGAGAATCGGCGCTCATGTCTTTTGGCTCTTTTTACGGAAAGCCGCTTACTTTTTATCCGATTGATTGGAAAAATGCGATAGATATTGATGATTTGGATGATCTCGAAATGACTAAAGTCTTGTTTTCTGTAAAGGCAGATAAATGAAGGTCTTTATTGTAACTGAGGGAAGTATCAATTTGGGTTATGGTCATATTACAAGATGCAGATCTTTATATCAGGCATTCCGGGAAAAAGATGTCTCACCAGAATTTGTGATTAATGGGGATAAAGATGTTGGATGCTTCTTGGGGGATGAGGAATATCGGATATTTAATTGGTTAGATAATGGGAAAGATTTGTTCTCTCTTGTTCAGAATGCTGATATTGTGATTGTTGACTCTTACCTGGCTAATTTTGAGTTTTATAAAATGATCTCAGAAATGGCGAAAATCCCTGTTTATCTTGATGACAACAATAGAATCAATTACCCTAGAGGTATTATTTTGAATGGAAGCATCGGCGCCGAAAATATGAAGTATCCTTTAAAAGAAAAAAAAGTTTATTTGCTTGGTGTAAAATATGTTGCTTTGAGAAGGGTATTCTGGTCGACCCCGGAAAAAGAAATTCGCAATGAAGCAAGGAAAGTCATGATAACCGTAGGGGGCAGTGACAATGAGAATGTTTCCCCGCAAATTTTAAAAATATTAATAGACAATTTTCCGGCTTTGATTAAGCACATGGTAATCGGAAAGGGATTCCGCAATTCGGCTGAAATTGAAAAACTTAAAGATGCTAATACTATTATGCATTATTATCCGGATGCGGAGAAGATGAAAAATATTATGTTGGATTCAGATATCGCAATTTCTGCCGCGGGACAGACCCTTTACGAATTGGCTAGGATTGGGGTGCCTACAATAGCATTATATGTTGCTGAAAATCAGTTGTGCAATATCAAAGGGTGGGAAAAGGTGGGGTTTGTTATAAATGCTGGTTCGCACAGGGATACTTCCTTTAGCTCCAAGATAAGTAGGGGGATAGAGGATATTATGGGATTTGATGAAAGAGTGTCTTTTAGTAACGCAGGCAGGAATTTAGTTGGTGGTAATGGCAGCCGATTAATAATCGAAAACTTATTGAATTATTCAATGGGAGGCAATGGGTGGATTCTCTAGCTGATAAACTAAGTTTTGGACATATCAAAGATCCTGCGTTTGAATGTATGTCTTTGTTTGAGCTCAGGCAACGGGTGGAGTTGCCTGGCTTGCAAAGACAACTCGACTATGTTGCCCAAAATAGCCCATTTTATCGTCGTAAATATAAGGATGTTATAGGCAATCTTAATTCTTTGCATGAGATCTTTTTTGATTTGCCGTTCACATTAAAGGATGAATTAATAAATGATCAATTTGGTAGCCCGCCGTTTGGCAACAACTTGTGTGTTAGTCCGCAAAAAGTTGTTAGGGTTCATAGAACTTCTGGCACTACCAATCGGCCTGTGATTATTGCTATGACAAAGGCAGATATTGCGGCAACTGTTGTTTCTGGCGCACGTTGTTTTTGGTCGTCTGGCTTGAGGCCGGAGCATCTAGTTGCGCATTGTTTGAATTACTGCCTTTGGATGGGAGGATATACAGATCATCAGAGTTTGGAGGCTACGGGAGCCACAGTTATACCATATGGGGTTGGAAATTCCAGGGCGTTGTTAGATGTCATTCGGGACTACAAGGTAAGTGCTATTCATTGTACTCCTTCTTATTTAGCAATACTTGAAGATCTGCTGAGGAATGAATTTGACATAAAACCTACTATGCTGGGGTTGAAACTCGGGTTGTTTGGTGGAGAATCTGGGGTTCAAGATCCCAATTTTAGGCAGCACATTGAGTCTGTCTGGGGAATTAAAGCAATGAATGCAAACTATGGAATGGCTGATGTTCTTAGCATGTTTGGAGCTGAATGTTACTTGCAAAATGGTTTGCATTTTATGGGGCAGGGTAATATTTTGGTGGAAATAATCGATCCGGTTACGAATGAAAGTTTGCCGATTGAGAAAGGTGTTATGGGCGAATTGGTAATTACCAATATTAATCGTGAAGCCCAACCCGTTATTCGTTTTAGAACACGCGATATGGCGCAGATTCTTGATCATAACCCCTGCGCATGCGGGCGAAAGAGTTTTAGGTTCAATGTGATTGGTCGCAGCGATGATATGATAGTGGTGAAAGGAGTCAACATTTTTCCAAATTTAATCAAAGATAGGCTCGCGCGATTTTTGGATAAAATAACCGGCCATTTTCAAATCGTTCTCGATTCGCCTCCGCCCGTAGGAGAATTAAAATTGAAGGTTGAATTTCGAGGTAATTGTAATCAAGAAAGCGCGGATGAATTGGTGAGGGTTTTGATTGATGATTTTGATGCAAAAATTAATGTAAGGCCACGGATTGAATTGGTGCCTGAGGGGGAATTGCCCCGCACAACTGGAAAAACGTCAGTAGTCATTAAGAATTATTTAAGTCAGACATAAAGGGGGATGCTATGTATCAAAAAAAAGACGACGCTTGTTATGCTAGCGAAATAGCGGGATTTTTGCAAAAAGATCTTATTGGTGAAAATCATGTTATCTATCAGCCTTGTTCGTTGGAGAATTTGAAGGAGAACAGCGTTCTCTTTCTTAGCAAGCGGGCTTGTGAGGATGGTTTCGATCTGAGCAGATTGAATGGATTTTCCCAGCTTTTTGTAATTTTATATGATGGGTTTTCTCAGAAACCTTCTTGCACATACATTATTTCATCTCAGCCAAGGCTTGATTTTGTCAAAGTTTTATATCGTTTTTTTGTAAAAGAATTAGTGCCTGGCATTCATTCCTCTGCCATTATCGAGAAGGGGGCGAAGTTGGGCAAGGGGATCTATGTGGGAGCTCATTCGTATATTGGTGAGGATGTATCAATAGACGATAATACAAGAATTGGAAATAGCGTTGTAATAAGCGGTAAAGTGAATGTGGGGTCTAATTGCGTCATTAAATCAAATTCTACTATAGGAAGTGAGGGCTTTAGCTTTGTAACCGAGTCAAAGAATCTGGAACACTTCCCCCAAATTGGCAAAATTATTATAGGTGATAATGTTTGGATTGGAGCTAATGCTACCATTGAGCGTGCAGCTTTAGAAGAGACCGTTATTAGCGATGATGTAAAAATTGATGATCTCGTTCAGATTGGCCACAATTGTTTTATTGGAAAGGCTAGTCAAATCACAGCAGGAACAATTGTTTGTGGAAGGGCGAAAATTGGGGATAGGGTTTGGGTGGCACCCAATGTATGCATTGATAGTGGTGTGGTAGTAGGGGATGATGCCTGGTTGGGAATTGGGTCGGTTGTTTTACGGGACGTTGAGGTTGGAGCGGTGGTTGTTGGTAATCCGGCTAGATTTTTAAAGCAGAGAAAAGACTTAAAGGCAATGCAATAGCTAAAAAATGTCTAAAGGAGGATAAGAATGGCTGGACAAAAGGATGGGATGCTTAAAGAATTGCTCTCTTGCTTTCTTAAGGAGAAATATGATGAGGTGAAAAAGAGTCCTGTAAGAGATTACGAAATTGCAAGGATGATTGAGAAGCAATATTTGTATGATGAGCGCGAAGCAATAATCAAGGAAAGCGAAAGGCGTCGACATTACGAGGCCGAAATTCATTTAACATTTGAAGGCCAAACTTTGAGAGGCGTTGAAAAACTCTATAGAAGAACGCTTCTAATTGAGCCAACAACGATCTGTGCGGCCCATTGTAGATGGTGCCTTCGTGGTCAGTATGATATATTGCATCTTTCCGAAGAAGAGATGATTGCCATCGCTCGCTATTGTGGAGAGGCAAAAGAAAACAGGGATGTTCAAGAGGTGTTAATTACTGGCGGAGATCCGTTGATGGTCCCGGAGCGATTGGATTTCTTATTTAAGCAGCTCGTAAAATATGCTCCGCAGGTAAAGATTTTTCGCGTTGGCACTCGAGTGCCTTTGCACGAGCCTTCCCGTATCAATGCTAGAATGCTAGATATTCTAAAACCCTCTGATAAGGTTAGGGTAGAATTGGGGATTCAGGTTAACCATCCTGCTGAGATTTTCCCTGAAGTCCGTGAAACTATAATGGATTTAAGGAGCGCTGGAGTAACGATTTATAATCAATCTGTGCTTCTTAAAGATTTGAATGATGACATTGAGATTTTGGTCCGATTATTTGACCGTCTTAGATATTTAGGAGTCGAAACCCATTATCTCTTTCATTGCATACCCCTTAAAGGAATGCAGCATCATCGCACCTCAGTTAATAAAGGACTTCAGCTCATTAGGGCATTGACATCTTCGGGCAATGCATCAGGCAGATGTAAGCCAATGTATACTCTTCTTACTGATATCGGGAAAGTAACGTTATATGAGGGAACGATTATAAAAAGAGATGATAAGAATAGGATTCTTCTGCAGACATGTTATCGATATGAAGACAGGATAAATTGGAACCCCTCATGGCAATTGCCTGACTCGGCAATTGTTGATAAGGATGGATTGATGCAAGTCTGGTATTTAGATCATTCAGATTAATAAAAAATAATGATTAAAATGGGTAAAAAATCTATTCGAATTGGACGCCGTTTAATCGGTGAGGGGAAACCATGTTTTGTGGTCGCTGAAATCGGCGTGAATCACAACGGCGACTTAAAACTTGCGAAAAGAATGATTATGGCTGCCAAGCGGTGTGGAGCAGATGCAGTAAAATTTCAAAATTATGAAACCGAGGACTTTTTGAGTGACCGCCGCCTGAAGTATACCTATCTATCAAATGGGAAGCGAATTGTTGTAAGCCAGTTTGATATGTTTAAGCAATGCGAGTTGAGTTTTAGACAAATTCGAGAATTAAAAGATTATTGTGATAAATTAAAAATCATTTTTTTTAGCACGCCTTCTAGCGTGAAAGGTGTCTGCGAATTGAATAAGATGAGGGTTGGGCTTTTGAAGAATAGTTCGGATAATATCAACAATTTTGATCTTATTAGTGCTATGGCTAAAACTAGTATCCCTCTGGTTATTTCGACCGGGATGTCTACAATATCCGAGATAGAAGATGCCGTCAGAACTTTTAAGAAATCGGGGGGGAGGGAATTGGTTTTGCTATATTGCGTGTCTCTTTATCCTGCACGGATGGAGCACATTAATCTGCGAAGGATTCCTCTCCTTGTATCTAAGTTTGCCTGCCCAGTTGGCTTGAGCGATCATTCCGAAGGGAATCTCGCTGCAATTAGCGCAGTGGCGTTGGGCGCTTCTTTTATTGAAAAGCACTTTACTCTGGCTAAAGATTTACCCGGACCAGATCATCAGTTCTCAGCTGACCCAAAAGAGTTTGCTGCATTGGTGTCAGACATTAGGAGAGTTGAACTTGGTTTGCGCGCGGCTCCCGATGAATTGAGTGATGCTGAGGAGAAAGCTCGGGAAAGATTCCGTCTTTCTTGTAGTGCAAAGTGTAATATAGAAAAGGGCAAAGTTTTGAAGAAAAACATGATAGCCTTTAGGAGGCCAGGTACGGGAATTCCTGCGGGCAATTTGAAATTTATAATTGGTAAGAAATCACAGCGATATTTATATAAGAACTCTATAATTAATTTTGATGATATTTGTTAGTTATTCTTAGAGAGGGGATTGTTATGCAAAAGAAAATATTGATTGTGGCTGCGCATCCTGATGATGAGATATTGGGCTGTGGTGGTACAGTTGCCCGATTAGTCAAAGAGGGATTCTCGGCGTACTGTTTGATCTTGGGAGAAGGAGTTACTTCGCGAGATAAACAAAGAGATCCCAAAAGAAGACAAAAGATGTTAAACAACTTAAAAAAACATGCGCATAAAGCAAATAGAATAATTGGAGTGAAAAAACTCTTTATGTACGATTTGCCCGATAATAGATTTGATTCGGTGCAATTCTTGGATATAGTTAAAATTATTGAGAGCATTAAAAATTCGATTAAACCCCACATTATTTTTACCCATCACAGCAAGGATTTGAATATAGATCATCAGATAACTTATAAAGCAGTTATTACCGCAACAAGGCCGCTTGTTAAAGAGACCGTAAAGGAAATATATTCTTTTGAGGTAATCTCTTCCTCGGAGTGGAATTTCCCTGAGGTCTTTTCTCCCGCCGTGTTTTTTAATATATCAGATACTATTGGTTTAAAACTAAAAGCACTTAAGGAGTATAAATCCGAGATAAAGACTTGGCCACATCCTCGGTCGTTAAGAGGGGTAAAAATATGCGCAGAGCTGTGGGGAATGAAATCTGGCTTGGGATTTGCAGAAGCATTTAAATGTGTGCGATATATGAAATAAATAGGGAGGTTTATTTTCTTGATCTTGGATCTAAAAAATGACATTAATTTGGGGGATGTCACACTTATAAACTTTGTTAATTTATCAGGAGAAGAAAGCAGGCTGGTAATGGGCTGGAGAAACCATGATAATATACGAAAATGGATGTACACAGATCATATTATTATGCCTGATGAGCATCATAAATATTTGGAACAGTTGAAAACGGATAGAAAGAATTTTTATTGGCTATGCAGGCAGAATGGGCTTGATAAATATTTAGGGGTTATTTATTTGAACAGGGTAAATATGCAAAATAAGAATGCTTTTTTGGGCATATATGTTGATCCTTTTATGCAATCATCTGGGATGGGTCGGTTATTATTATCGGCGTTAAGGAAGCTGGCCTTTGAGATAATGAACTTGCATACTTTAAAATCGGAAGTTTTGGAAACAAATGAGCGGGCCATAAGCCTTTATAAGAGATTCAGCTTCGAGGAAGAAGGTTGCTTGAAAGAATTCGTTCTCAGGGATGGGAAATGGCTGGATGTCATTATTTTAGGGCTGTCAAAATTGTCTGATGATAAGGATAAATATGGGCGAGTCGAAAAGCGCGAGATATGAAATCCAAAATTATAAAAATGTTTAAAAAAGTTATAAGATATTGTAAAAATGTGCTAATCAGGCGACTAAAAGGACCTGACTTGATCTCATTGCGGCTTAATAAATTATCAATAAGTTGCAATGAATATTTTCAGAAAAACAATCGAGATACTGGACTTCGTATTTTGTGGCCGACAACATTTAATTTGTCGAAAACTTGGTGGGGGCATGACGGAATTTTGGCGGTTGCCTTGAAGCTGCGAGGAGCAGATATTTTCCCGACAATGTGTGATCGAATTCAGTCAGATGAATGCATGTTTTGGGGCGGTGAATGGCAGGGACATAATAATCCTAGATCTCGCAAGCGGCGCGAAAATAATTGCCGTCGATGCGTCGCGAATGATAAAGAGATGTGGGGACGATGGGGTTTAAATCCGTTGCGCTTATCATCATTTGTTACTGCTTCTGAAAAACTAAAAGCAAAAAATGAAGTGGCAGGGTGGGTAGCGGGAGATTGGGAAAAAGTCATATGGAATGGTTTTCCGGTTGGTTATGAAGCTTGGAAAGCAGTTGTTAATAATAATCTTCAAGCTGAGATTCATGAGAGCTGGCGTGAAGAAGCAAAATCTTTGGCATATAGCCATCTTTTGAATATTTATCTTCTTCTATTAGCTTATGAACGTGTTTTTGATGTTGTAGCTCCCGAGCGCGTATTTGGGAATGGCGGTTTCTATTATTTGTGGGGAGTTGTTGACCATATTGCGAGACAGCGCAAGGTCCCTTATTTTCGATATCATAATATTGGATTGAATTCATTTGTCTGGAACTATGCTCGCAATAGCAAAGAATTAATTGATGTTGGGCCAGCTTGGCAATCGTGGTTGGAACAACCGTGGGATTCAAAAAAAGAAGATCGCGTAAGCCAAGATTTGTTTGAACGTGGCGTGCACATTGGTGGCATTCTTAATAAGAAACGTGTATTATCTAAAATTATACAAACCCTTCCTTTGGATCCAAAGAAATCGATTGCTTTATGTGCAACTGGCGTAGCCTGGGATGCTACTGCAAATGTTCCTTCTCGAGCATTTAGAAACATGTATGATTGGCTATGGGAAACTATTCGTTGGTTTGCTGGGCATCCTGAGTGGCAGCTTGTTATTCGCGTTCATCCGGATGAAAATATTGTTTCAAATATCGCGTCGGAAAGAAGAACGCGATTTGAGAATGAATTAAGTTTGAGAGGAATTAAAATCCCTCAGAATGTATTTATTATTCCCTCGTCATCTAGGATATCTGTGTATGATCTAATTGACGTTGCTTCCTTGGGTATAGTTTATACGTCTACGACAGGATTGGAAATGGCTTGCGCAGGATTGCCTGTAATAGCAATAGGACATTCGCATTTTCGCAATAAAGGTTTTACGCTTGATCCCTCCAATCGTTCCGATTACTTTTTTATGCTTGAGAAAATATTGTCAAATAATATAGCGCTCAAATCGGAGGGATCTGCGCTTCTGGCCAAGAAATACTGGTATTTATATGCTTATCACGCTTCTGTTGCAACAGGAGTGTTTGATTTGAATGAAAATTGGGTGCACGTGCCCAAAGAATTGACTTATCAAGATTTATTGCCCGGAGCAAATATTTATTTGGATTATATATGTGATTCCGTAATGAATGATCTTCCAATTTTTGGGGAGAATCGTTGGCCACCAGAGAATAAGATTAAAAGCAAGATTAACTTAAGCTGTAAAATACAATGAGCATAAAACTAACGTCGCGTCAAAATATTAGATCTGGATCCGATATGGAAAATAACCGTAGTATTCGGGAAGAAAAAACTTCAAATAGATCGCTGTTTATTAGCAATACTATTTTTAATGTGGGAGCTAATTTAATAACGCAAATTATTGGATTATTCGTATTGCCGCTCTTTGCAAGAAATATTGGGGTGGAAATATATGGCATATGGGTTTTGTCAAGCGTTGTCCTGGGGTATCTTGGGCTCTTCGAAATGGGATTTGGTGTGGGGATTACAAGATATATTTCTGAGGCCTACGTAAACAAGAGAGCAAAAGAGCTCAATGATGTGATAAACACGGGCCTCCTATTATTTTTAGGCATTGGGCTGGCGATTTGCTGTATTTGCATATTTTTTAATGCGCAAATTTTGCGGTTTTTTTCAATAGCCCCGGCCAATATCCAGGTCGCGCGTAATTTATTGATTATATCCGGGATCTTTGCTGTTGTATTTTGGCCGATGCGAATAATTGAGTCTGTGTTTGAAGGCCTATTAAGATATAAAGAATTGAGTTTTGTTAGAGGGATAAAATCGATTGGGGCAGTTTCAGTATTACTTTATTGTGTTTATGTTGGGCTTCCTATTGAGATGATTGCTGTAATATATAATTCAAGTATGCTTATTTTATGGCTTGCCCTTTTAATCCCGTTAAAGATGTTCGTTCCAACTTATTCGTTTAATTTGTTTTTGAATATTGGCGTAATAAAAAAAATATCCTCCTTTAGCTTTGCTGTTTTTTATTCTCGCGTGCTTTCAATGATTGCCTTAAAATTGGATTATATTATTATCGGCATCTTTATATCGATGTCCGCAATAACAGCTTACACGGTCGCCTCAAGATTGTTTTATGCGGCCTATATCTATTTAGGGATGTTAAGCAGTGTACTTTGGGCGACTGTATTCAATGCGAGAGCTGTCGGCAATCATGTTTTAATAGAAAAGATGTTGAGTCAGGGGACTAAATATATGGCATGTGTCATTGCGCCTATTGCTTATCTTGGCATTGCTGTAAGTCCCTCATTCATAAGGCTGTGGATGGGGGAAGCGTATGTGCAATATGCGATATGGTCTCAGATGTTTATGTTTGTTTTGCTTATCGGACCGGGCTTAGGCCTTGCGTCCAATATAGCTATGGCTTCTGGAAAATGCAGCCTTGTTAATATTTTGTCTTCCATAAGCGTTGCTGTGAACTTGGTCATTAGCGTCGCATTTATCCGCGCATTGGGAATTGGCGGGCCGATTCTTGGAACGCTCATTGCGGGGGTATTGGTGTCTGGCCCTTTTGCGTTCCCCATTTATTGCAAGCTTATCAAAGTCGATTGGAAGAAGCCTTTATTGACCGTATATAAAATTTCACTGTCTGGCTTCCCCATGTTTTGTGGATTTTATTTTCTTATAAATCGACTCGTGAGTATAAATTGGACAAATTTAATCCTCTTTAGCGGCATTTATTTATTATTGCAATATTTTTTATCATACATTTTGTTTTTAAACCGTGACGAAAAAAATGATTTGCGGCTCCTTTTAAATTTTTATAAAACATGATGAAATATATGTTCAATTTTAAAATGTTTATTAATATGCTTAGATGGTTAAGGGCTTTTTCAACAAAGTTTTCTAGGGTCGCTGCATGTAAAAATATAAACGGAGTTGCGGATGAAAGGTATCTATTGGCACAAATGAGAATTATGGCCCATGTGGCCCAAAAAAACATGGAAATTCTTTCTCTGCGAAACAAGCCAATATATTTTAAGCATTATTTAAAGCTTGGAGATGTATTAGCCAAATTGGATAGATTAAATTTAGATAGTCAAACTTATATGTGGGCGCGGCAGGTATCTCGTGAATATGAAAGGAGATTTGATTATGGATCCTAAAGAAATGCTGTCCCTTTTTAAAAATAGAATTTCCTGCAGGAATTATTCAAGCCAAATTATCGGTGAGGACAAAATTAAACTGTTGTTGTCGGCGGCGATTCTTGCGCCCTCGAGTTGCAATAGGCAGTCAGTCTGCTTTTTGCCCCTGCCCATAACAGATTCGCGGCACGATCTTTTGGCGAATGCTAATTATGGAGGCCTGGGATTTGCAAAATGTGCGCCGTTATTGATTTTGGTGTTGGTGGATGAGAGGACCTATTATTATCCGGAAGAAAAAAATCACCCTATAAGCGATGGCGCTCTGGCTGCAGGGAATATGATGCTTATGGCTTCCGAATTGGGATTGGGGAGCTGTTGGATTAGCTGGCAGGCTTCTGCCATTACGAAATCAAAAATATATAATGAATTCAATTTGCCAGATTATTATATGCCAATATGCGTTCTTGCTGTCGGTTATCTTGCTGAAAGGCTGGAGCCTGTGCCGCGCGAGAATGTGGAATATTATAGATTGCCATTATGAACAAGAAGTATTCACATAAATTTGTGATAATTGGACATGAGGGTTCGCATAATAGAGGTTGCGAGGCTTTGGTAAGAACCACCGTCCAAATGATAAGGGAGCATTACCCCCAATCATTGATTTGTTTAGTATCCAAGTATCCAGAACACGAAGTGGTGCTAAGTGACATCCAGGATTTGATAGTTGTGCCTGGCATTAGCGTTTTTCCCCATTATATACTAAATTCTTTAAGTCCAAAGATCGGAGTGCCATCAGAGCGTTATAATATTTGGAAATACATTCGAAAAAGAATTGTTTGGCTGAATAAGATATTCGATAAAATAATTCCGCGAATAATTAAAAGGATCGCAAAAAAGATTATCCCCGGGTATTTTGCTGACAATTATTTGCCGGTTCCCTGCTTAGAAAATGTATACAAGAATGCAGATGCTGTTATTGTCACGGGTGGGGATATATTTTACGATGATTATGGTCCGCCTCTACTTGAAATTAATATGCTGGAATTGGCGCATAAGCTTGGCATTAAAACAGTAATATGGGGCTTTAGTATTTGGCCGCAAAAAGATCATTCTATCAGAAAGAAAGTTCTTGATATGTTGGCCAAAGTAGATTTAATAATGGTCAGGGATGATGCGACATATAATTATTTGAGAAGGGCAGGGTTAGAAATTAAAAGGGTCGCGGATGGGGCTTTTTTAATGGCTCCAGACGAGAAAGCCCCATTATCATTGCCAGCTGAGCATAAGGATCGATTGGTAATAGGATTTAATGGTTCTTCGCTAATGTTTGGGCAACATATCCCTTGCGCAAAGCATGCGTTTGTAACTCAAGAATTAGTGCGTTATTTTCAATATTTAATTGATAATGAAAACGTGTTCATTGTATTTGTCCCGCATGATGGTTATCCGGCCTCTTCTGAAAGAGGTTTTTTGTGGGAGTTAGCTACTTTAATTAATCGACCTGACATGATCTATATTCCAGAAAAAATTTATAATGCGCCAGAAACAAAGGCCTTAGTTGGTAAATGTTCTTGTTTTATTGCAATGCGTTTTCATGCATCTATTGCTGCCATGAGCCAGGGGATTCCTACAATTGGACTTTCTTATAGCCCAAAGTTCGCTGGTTTACATGAACTGGTTTATGGGCACAAAAGATTTCTTTTGGATTATGAAAGCATTGCTTTTGATGGCCTTTTGGGCAAATTTGATTGTTTGTTAAAAAATGGAAACGAAGTTAAAGTGAGCCTAAAAAAACGAATCGCCGAGCTCAAGAGTCAGGCCGAATTGAGCGGAAATTATTTCAGGCAATTAGTCGGATAATATAATGTTAAATTTTGGTATGGGAGTGAGAAGAGATGGTTAAAATATTATTTACGACGCCCGTATTGGAATACCCTGCCGCGGGAGGTCCCCAGCTGAGGATCGAAAATTCCATAAAAGCTTTAAATAAGGTGGCGGAATTGCACGTGATATGCAGAGAAACCAAAACTCGCATTGGGAGTGAAGTGGCAGAAAAACATTATCGAGCTTTGTGTCACTCTTTTAGCTATTCGCCCTCTACTTATTATGTGCGAAAAACAATTGAAATTTTAATTAGACGTTTCTTAAAAATATGTAAAATCATTTTTAAAATAGACACATCGTTTCTTTTAGGGAAGATAGAGTCAAAGCGAGAAACAATGGATGCTGAATATATTATAAGGTATGCAAAAGAGCATTTGATCGATGTCATTTGGTTTGGGTACGGGAATATATCTTATGATTTGATGAAAACAATAAAGGCAAAAGCCCCCAACTTAAGAATAGTGTGTGACACTGACAGTGTCTGGTCAAGGTTCATTTTAAGGGAACTGCCTTATGAATTTGATGCAAAAAGAAGAAAAAAAATCGAAGAAAATGGGAAGAAGAAGGAAAGGGAAGAAGCGGACTGGGTAAATTCTTGCGATGTTACTACGGCTGTTTCAGATGTTGATGCGGATTATTATAAGCATTTAGCGAAAGATAAGAACCGAATTAAAATTTTCTCGAATGTTATCGATTTGGATGCATATAAGAATAAGCCGCCGAAAGCAAAAGAAATAAAGAATCCTTGTATTTATATTGCAGGCAGTTTTGGGCCAAAAAGTCCGATGGAAAAAGCTGCAAGATGGATCATAGAAGAAATCTTTCCTATTATTATTAGAGATATGCCAGGGATAAATTTATATATTGTAGGCAAGGGTTCTGATACAACGCTTTCAGATGTAAAAAATGATTCTATTATTATTACCGGTAAATTGGGCAGTGTTTTGCCTTATTTATGTTATGCAGATGTGGCCCTGGTCCCATTATTCTTTGAGTCCGGAACCAGGTTTAAAATTTTAGAAGCAGCTGCCTGCGGGATACCCATTGTTTCCACAACATTGGGTGCGGAGGGCTTGATTGTTATTCCTGAAGAAGACATTCTAATTGCAGATGAGCCGCAAACATTTGCCAGGGCGATTATTAGAATAATTAAAGATAAAAATTTTGCTCATAATATGGCATCTAATTGTAAAGCGAAGATCGAGAAACGCTATAGCATAGACGCCTTGGTTGAGGAAGCAAGGGAAATCCTTGCCTCCTTAGGTGCTTAGGATGAAGAAATATCTTATTACCGGTTTTTCCGGTTTTGTTAGTTATCATTTTTTATCTTATTTGAATAAACTGAAAATTCCGGCACTTATTAAGGGCCTTGATATTATTGAGCCGGAATTTGATGTTTCCGGCTTTGAGTACGTAAAATGCGAATTTGAAAAAGCTGATTTACTTCGAGTGGATCGGTTGAAAGAGATTTTGAAAGATTATTTGCCAGATTATATTCTTCATCTTGCCTCTTACAGTAGCGTAGCGTATAGCTGGGAAAACCCCGTTGAGAGTTTTAAGAATAATACGAATATATACTTAAATATTATTGAAACGGTCAGGAAAGCGAGACTTGATTGCCGCATTTTGTCGATAGGATCTTCGGAAATGTACGGAGATGTCGGTTCAGATCAATTGCCATTAAGAGAAGATAATATCCTAAAACCCGTTAGTCCTTATGCGGTTGCGAGGGTTGCGCAGGAATTGATCTCAAAAATATATGTTGATAGCTACGGCTTGGATATCGTTATGACAAGATCGTTTAATCATATTGGGCCGGGGCAAAAAGATATTTTTGTGGTTTCATCTTTTGCAAAGCAAATCGCTGCGATTAAAAAATACAACAAAAACAATGCGATCAAAGTGGGAGATATTTCTATTATAAGAGATTTCACTGATGTGAGGGATGTTGTTTCTGCATATTATTTGTTGTTGCAAAAAGGCGGGCAGGGGCAAGCATATAATATTTGCAGTGGTTCGGGATTTTCTTTGGGGCAAGTAATTAATGTAATGGGACAGCTGATGCGCGTTGAATTCCAAATTAATATTGATCGTTCATTGATCCGACCCAACGATAATCATATTATTGTCGGTTCCAATGACAAAATTAAAAAAGAAATTGGCTGGGAGCCCAGCTATAGATTGGATCAAAGCTTGAATGATATTTTGAATTATTGGTATCAAAAAGTTTGAGATGATTAAGATTTATCTATGAAAGTAGGCATATTCGATCCACTTCTAAAAGATAAGGGGCATCATTTGCAATTTAATCTGCATGTTGCGAAATTGTTTTCATTTGATATCAATACAATCGTCTTTCTTGACATAGGAGAGACACTAAAAAATAATATGGCAAAATTTAAAACACAAGTTAAGGACATTAAAATCGATTGTGTAAATATTTCTTCGGAACCTTGCCCTTCGAACCAAATAAATAAAGGAGCGGGTGAAATCTCTAATAAATATTTATTGTTTGGGCGTCGCGTGAAATGGTATAAGAATATTTTCAAGAGAATAGAGTCTTTAAATTTAGATTTTGTTGTGTTTACGTCTGAAGGGTCCCCGGCAATGTTTATTAGCACCCCCAAATTTAAATATATGACCATCGTGCATTTCAGTTTAAATTTAAAGAAAAACAAAAAATCTTTATTGCAGATTGTATTGATGTCTTTAAGCAATAGGTTGCTTAAAAGGTTTTTGGCTAAGGCCCAAAAAATATTTGCGCTGGAGCCTTTTTTAGTAGACGAAATTAGAGAGTGCGGCTTTGAGAATGTTGATTATATGCCGTGCAAATGTTTTGTTGGCGCCAATAGCGCAAGTGAATCTGTAATTCAAAGAAATGATGCGCATTTTAGTCTTCTTACGATTGGAGGAATTTATGAGGGGAAGGGGATCGAGTTTGTCCTTGAAGCATATGACAGGCACAAACTGAATATTCCATATAAAATCGTAGGTTTTCCCATCGGGGAATATGGTGAATTTATTATTAAGAAGGCAAGGGAAACAAAAGCAAAGGGTTGCCCAATCGAAACCAGGTTTGAATACGTTACGAACGATGAATTTGTGGGGCTTATACAAAAAGCGGATTTTATTGTGCTTCCTTATGATGAGATGGCGTCTTCGGGATATTTTGGGGCATCGCAGTTGTTTTATGATTCTATCGAGCAAAGTACCCCAATTATCGCTCCAGCCATTGAGCCATTTAAAGCACATTTCAGAAATTATGAAATTGGGATTATGTACAAGCCGGGAGATGCTACCTCTTTTGTGGATGCAATTAGGCGTGCTGAAAAAACCGGCAAGAGTGTTTTTAGAAACAACCTCGAGCATTTTAGAAGGGAATACGCATATGACCTATGGAAAAATAAAATGAAAACTATGCTGGAGAAAGGAAAATGTTATGGAAAAAATAATTAAAATCGTGGTTTTAGGGTTGGGATATATTGGGCTTCCTTCTGCTGCCATGTTTGCTACCAAAGGTTATCAAGTTTTGGGTGTCGACATTAAGGCTGATGTAGTAGAAACGATCAATAAGGGAGAAATACATATCCATGAGCCTGGGCTCGCTACAGTTGTAGAAGCAGCTGTCAGATCGGGCAATTTAAGATGCGCTCTAAAAGTTGAGCGCGGAGATGTTTTTATAATAGCCGTTCCCACTCCTTGTAAAGAAAGCAAAAAAGCAGATCTTTCTTTTGTGGAGAAAGCTGCGAAAGCCATATCAGAGGTGCTTAAAGATGATAATCTGGTGATTTTAGAATCAACATCTCCGCCAGGGACAACTAAAGAGCTTATTTTCAAAATCTTAAATCGAACAGGCAGGAAGTTTAATCTCGCTTATGCGCCGGAAAGAGTTCTCCCCGGAAAAATTCTAAAAGAGTTAATTGAAAACGATAGGATAATCGGGGGGATCGATAAAGTATCTGCATCGAAAGCCAAAGAGTTATATAGGAGTTTTGTTGAGGGCGAGATATACCTTACAGATGCAACCAGCGCTGAGATGGTCAAATTAGTAGAGAACACTTTCCGAGATATTAATATAGCTTTTGCGAATGAATTAATGCGCATTTGTGATAAATTAAATATCAATGTCTGGGAAATAATAAAATTGGCTAACAAGCATCCTCGTGTTAATGTCCATAAGCCTGGGCCAGGTGTTGGCGGGCATTGTATCGCAGTTGATCCTTGGTTCATTGTAGAAAAATGTCCTCGGGAAGCTGATCTGGTTAAAACCGCCAGAAACGTAAACGATTCTCAGCCGGATTACGTTACTAAGAAAGTTAAAGGGGCATTGGGGGTGGGGGGGAAAATATTAGTTATGGGAGTGACATATAAAGGGGATGTTGATGATACCCGCGAAAGCCCAGCCTTGAAAATTGTAGAAATTCTTCGCAATGATAACTATGAATTAAAGATTTATGATCCTTTCGTCGAAAAATATAAGTTCGATAGAGATGAAAAAATTAAATGGGCAGATCTTGTGATTGTTCTTGTGGGTCATAGTGAGTTTGCTTCGCTCGGAGATGTTTTGAAGAATAAAAAAGCCATTTTAGATTTTGCAAATATTTTAGGCTGCAGTTAGATTATGCTGAAGCTAGGTCGTAAAATTAACTGGTATCGCCCATGAAATTATTAAGGATAATATGTGGATTAATCATGATTTTTATTATGCTTTTTAGAGGGACAAGTTTGGGGGTGTCGCATTCCGGCCTTGTTTCCATATCGAGCATGTTTGTGTTTGGATTGGCGATTTTTGGTGTGATAATATGCCTGATCTTGTATTTGAATTCAAAACATGGCTCCATAAAGTTCCCCGTTATGATCCCTTTATTTATGCTTTTAATATTGTTAATTTATCTTTTCCCCATTGTTTATAATTCATTGGCAAATAATCTCTACGAACCTCAAATGTTCGAATTCATCAAATTATTTTTTAGTGTTTTGCTGTTTATGCTTTTTTTCCTGTCCTTTAGAAATGAGAGTGAAATTATCGGCCTCTGCAAATTTGTTGTGATATTAGGGGGCTTTCTCGGGCTATTTTATTTTGTTAATTATTTGCTGTTCGGCTATATTTCAAGGTTACTCTTTGGGCAGCTTATCTATGGTGATCCAAATTTTTTGGGAAGAAATTTTGGGATTTGTTGCTTGCTTTCATTGTTTTTATATATTAAAGAGAAAAGGAATGCGTGGCTATTTATATCCCTTATATCGTTTTCGGGCTTATTGTTGTCGGCTTCTCGCGGCGCATTGATCTCATTTTTAGTCACCTTATTATTTGTAATTATGATTAATCTTAAAAGTTTGACCCTTTCCTTCAAGAACTTAAAAATAAAAAGAAGCTATATTAACATATTCATTGGAATAATAGGCATTGTTGTATTTGGGATGTTTTATGCAATAAGTAACTATCAAAGGAACATAGGCTTGCTAAATAGACTTTTGTTGGGTTCTTCAGATGCCCTTACTTCTTTTTTTAGCCGATGGGATATTTATCGGGATACATTAACGCTGATTTCAGGAAAATGGAGTGGCTATGGTATTGGTCAATTTGGCTTTTATTACCAAGATAGGTTTGGTTCTGCTGTCCCGTATCCGCATAATATTTTTTTAGATCTAATGTTCGATAATGGTTTGCTTGGGGCCTTAATATTCATTTCCCTGATCTTTATTGTATTGGTTAATCTTTTCCGGAAATCAAGGAATAATTCAAGTGTTTTATTGGTTTTCACAACATTATGTTTTATCATTATGACTTTGAATTTTTCTCATAAAATCAGCAATGTATTTACTTTTTGGATATTTTGTGCGTTTGGACTACGCCTAATATATCTGAAGAAGGCAAAAAATGAAGCCTAATATATATTATGTAATGCTTGAGAACATAGATAATGAGGTAATGTCTTCGCAAGTATTCTCATTTTTGCAGTGTTTAAAAGAGTTGGGGCATGAAAATGTTGAATTGATCGCTTTGACAAAGAGATCTTCTGGAGTACGCGACCTTCGTAATATTCGTTTCCCGACAAAATTATATCGCAACTACGGGGCCCGAGATGTTAGGACCTATTTAAATATTATGAGGCTCATGTTTTATTTGTGGATCGTGAATCTATTTAGAAAAAACAATGTCATAATATTTAGAAATGTGCATACGGGCATTCTTCTTTATGTTTTGATGCTGATATTGAGCAATAGGAAATATGTATTGGACCTTCGTGGGGCATTTGTCGAAGAAATTTCTCTAAGAGGCATTATAAAAAGCGATAATAAGAGATTAATACAGGTTATTCGATTCGTTGAAAAGAAGGTGTATAAGAAAGTCTCGAAGATATTCTGCGTGTCCAACGTATTAGAAAAGTATGTTTATGAGCAAGTCAAAGATGCCGGTCAGGTTGAGGTGGTGCCTTGTTGTGTGAGTGCCGAAATGAAAAGATATTCGAATGATTGTGATGCGATTGTGAAAAGGCGTGAGGATTTGGGCGTAAAGGCTGACGAGATATTATTTGTATACGCAGGATCTTTGAACAGGTGGAATGTGCCGCACCTCATGATTGAGATGTTCGAGCGTTTGGTTCGATTGGGAATTAAAGGGAAATTCTTGATCCTCACAAAGGATGTTGATGAGATATTAAAATTATTAAAAAATAAATATCCGCTGAACAGATCAAAATATTTGATAAGATCTGTGAAGCATGAAGATGTTGATGGGTATCTTCGAGCGGCGGATGTTGGCTTTTTGGTGAGAGAAAAGAATAAGGTGAACGAGGTTGCTTGCCCAGTTAAATTCGCGGAATACTTGTGTTGCGGGGTGCCTGTTATTATCACTAAATACGTAGGTGATCTGGAAGATTTGGTTAGGAATAATGATATTGGCATTGTAATCGAAGATTGTGATCTTGAAAAAGTGGATTTAAATCAATTAAAACAATCTATTTTGTACATTAAAACAAATAGGGGAGCGTATATGAAAAAATGTATGGAATTTGCTTTTAATTATTTCGATCGCAATAATTATTTGCATAAATATGATTTTAAATAAATGAAACTTCTTTACGTTATAACTGCTGCTGAATTTGGCGGAGCATCGGTGCATGTCCTCCAGCTTATTAAGTATTTTGCACAGGCAGGCCATGAGGTGGGCTTGGTTTGTGCCCCTGAGAAAAATCTAATTGATGAGGTAAAAAATTTAAAAGTCAAGCTTTATTTAAACCCATATTTTGTCCGAAAGGTGAATTTGCGGCAAGATATTTTATCGCTTAAAGTTGTTTTTCGCGCTGTGAAAAATTTCAAGCCGGACATCATCCATGCGCATAGCACTAAGGCAGGTTATGCTGCAAGAATTATTGGAAAAATATTACGGATAAAAAAAGTTGTTTTTACTGCTCATGGCTGGTGTTTTACGGAGGGCGCCCCGGGATGGCGAGGGATGCTTTCGGTGATAGAAAGGTTCATGGCCTTTTTTACTTCGAAAATTATATGCGTTTCTAATTATGATCGTGATTTAGCAATATCATATAAAATCGCCCCTAAAGAAAAATTAAAAGTTATCTATAATGGTATTGAGAAATTTTCTGGGAAGATTTGTGAGGGAAAGAAAAGAGATCACTTTAAAATATTATTTATAGGGCGGTTTTCCCCTCAAAAAGATCCAATTACTCTATTGGATGCAGTAAGCAGATTGAATTCTGAAAGGTGTGAGCTTCTTCTTGTCGGTGATGGAGAGCTTAAAACTTCTGTTGAGAAATTTATAAGAGATAAAAGATTAAATGAAAAAGTGCGAATATTAGGTTCTCTAAAAAGAGAAGCGACCATTAAAGAAATTGCTAATTCTGATATATTTGTATTAACCACTAACTGGGAAGGGTTGCCTATCGTAATTTTGGAAGCCATGGCTTCGGGCAAGCCGGTTATTGCCACAAAGGTTGGGGGAATACCGGAAATAGTCAAGAATGGTGAAAATGGATTTCTTGTCGAAGCCGGAGATAGTAAAGGAGTTGCTTTGGCCTTAGAAAAGCTAATTAACAGTCCCGAATTAATTGTGCAAATGGGAGAAAGCGGACGAAAAATCGCAACCAACGCTTTCACTATTGATTTGATGCTCCGTAGGACAGCAGAACTGTACAATTCATTGTAAATACCTTAACTTTTTGAAACGTGCAGAATTTTGCTGCTCTATCCTGCATCTTGAGACCGATTTGAAAAGTGTTAAAGTATTGCCTTGAAAAGCAGGCTTATATAAGCTAAAATTTCCTTATGTTTTCCTCTATTCGCCTAGTCTTTGATGTATTTTTAATTCTACTCTCTTATGTTTCTGCCTATCTTATAAGATTTAATTTTTTCTCCTTAGAGGGCCTTTCCACTTTTCCTTTTCAGCAATATGCAAATTATTTGTTCGGTGTCATATTAATTTATCTTGCTTCTTTCTATTTTCTCAGAATGTACAAGACTAGAAAGGGCTTTTTAATCGAGGTCGACGAATTCATTGGATCTTTTTTTTCTTTAACTTTGGCCTGGTCGATCTTAATCGTTTTGACCTTCATTCAGGGAGAATATGAATACTCCAGGCCCATCATTCTATTAAGCTGGCCGATCAGTTTCGTTTTGATTGTTTTTGCCAGGCAAATCATCTTAAGAACCGAGCTCTGGTCGCGAGCCAAGGGCTATGGTAGCAAAAGGGCGGCGATTATTGGAGTTGATGCCCTGGCTAAGTCTGTTGCTCAAAGGATTAAAGAGCATCCATCATATGGAGTCCATTTTGTTGGCTTTGTAGGTGAAAACGGGAGCGACGTGTTGGGCAGCATCCAAGATCTTGACCGTATCATCGGTCAATATAAGATTCAGGTGTTGTACGTTGCCAATAAGTCATTCAGCCGCGATAAATTGGCTGAACTTGCCGAGTTCTGTGCTCAGAGAGAGCTTGAACTTGGGACTATCCCGGACATCTTTGAAATACTTACCACGTCTCCGGCGATTGAAGATATTGAAGGGATGCCGTTGGTAACTCTGAAGCAAACCCGGTTCACATTCCTCAACCGTTTTGTTAAGCGGACTTTTGATATTTTACTTTCCCTGTTTGGAATTATGGTTTTTTTTGTTCCGATGATAATTATATCAATTTTAGTTAGGTTTACTTCCCCTGGTGGGGCAGCTGTTTATAGGCAAGAGCGGGTAGGGAGGGGCGGCCGAGTTTTTAATGTTTTTAAATTTAGAACCATGATCCCGGATGCAGAAAAAAACACCGGCCCAGTGTTGGCGACGGGAGATGATCCGCGTAAGACCCCCTTTGGTAAGTTTCTGAGAGCTACAAATCTGGATGAATTGCCGCAGCTTTTTAACATTCTAAAGGGAGACATGAGTTTTGTGGGGCCGAGGCCAGAGCGGCCGGTATTTGTAGAAGAATTTAAGAAAATCATTCCTAAATATATGGAACGGCATCATATTCGCCCGGGCTTGGCGGGGTGGGCACAACTTCATGGTGGGTACCATATGCCCGCAGAAGAAAAGATAAAATATGACCTTTATTATATTGAAAACTGGTCATTATTATTTGATATCAAGATTGTTCTTAAATACATCCAAATAGCATTTACATTCCAGCGCAAAAATTAGCCTCTTGTGACTGTTGACTCCATTATTTGCCTATGCTATAATTAGCACTCACTCTTATAGAGTGCTAACAGGCCGTCGGTCGTCTTTGGGTTGCGCGGCTCGAAACGACGAACGTTATACGTAAAACGATTCTAGTCGCGCAACCGAACAACGATTTTAAGGAGGTGAAAGTATGGTAGATAAAAAATTAAAACCGCTCGGAGACAGAGTGGTGGTAAAACAGGCTCCTTCTGAGGAAAAAACAAAATCAGGGATCGTTCTCCCGGATAGCGCGAAGGAGAAACCGTCAGAGGGAACGGTCGTGGCGGTAGGTTCGGGCCGTATTCTGGATAATGGTCAGAAAGTCCCGATGGAAGTTAAGATCGGAGACAAGATCATCTACAGCAAGTACGGCGGAACTGAGATAAAGATCGAGAACGAAGAATACGTTATTTTACAGGAAAGAGATATTTTAGCTGTTAAAAGTTAAAAAGGGAGGTTAACATGGCTGCAAAGGAAATGAAATTCGGTGATGAGGCCTGGAGGTCCGTTGATAAAGGGGTCTCCAAGGTCGCCAGCGCCGTAAAAGTCACTCTCGGGCCGCGCGGCAAGAACGTCGTGCTCGAGAAAAAATGGGGATCCCCGACGATCACCAATGACGGGGTCACCATCGCAAAAGAGATCGATCTCGAAGATCCGTTTGAAAATATGGGGGCGCAGCTCTTAAAAGAGATCGCGTCGAAGACCAATGATATCGCGGGGGACGGAACCACCACCGCAACCGTATTAGGCCAGATCATCTTTAAAGAAGGCCTCAAAGCGGTCGTTTCCGGCATCAATCCCATGGCTCTCAAGCGCGGCATCAATAACGCGGTCGCGACCGCGATCGCCGAGCTTAAGAAAACGAGCCGGCCGGTTGAGACCAAGGAATCCATCGCTCAGGTCGCTTCGATCTCCGCCAATAACGATATGGAGATCGGGAACCTGATCGCGGACGCCATGGAAAAAGTCGGCAAAGATGGAGTTATCACGGTTGAAGAATCCAAGGGGATCGAGAATTCTCTGGAAGTGGTTGAGGGCATGCAGTTCGATAAAGGTTACGCTTCACCATACATGGTCACGGACAGAGAAAGAATGGAGTGCGTCCTCGAAGATTGCATGATCCTGATCACGGACAAGAAGATCTCTGCGGTGAAGGATCTGCTTCCCACCTTGGAAAAAGTGGTTCAGCTCAACAAGCCCTTGCTCATCCTGGCGGATGAGATCGAAGGCGAAGCCCTGGCCACACTGGTCGTGAATAAACTGCGCGGCACCTTGAACGCGGTTGCGGTTAAAGCCCCGGGTTTTGGCGATAGAAGAAAAGCCATGCTCGAGGATATCGCGATCGTCACCGGCGGCGAGGTTATTTCTGAAGACAAGGGGCTAACCCTTGAAAACGTTCAGGATAACTGGCTGGGCAAGGCCAAGAAGATCATCGTCAAGAAAGAAGACACCACGATCATCGAAGGCGCGGGCAGAGAGGATGCTCTCAAGGCCCGGGTCGCTCAGATCAAGAAAGAGGTCGAGGCGTCCGATTCTTCTTATGATAAAGAAAAGCTTCAGGAAAGGTTAGCTAAACTTTCCGGTGGAGTGGCGGTCATCAAGGCCGGCGCACCCACCGAGACCGAGCTCAAAGAGAAAAAGCATCGCATCGAGGATGCGCTCTCTGCGACCCGAGCGGCGGTTGAGGAAGGGATCATTGCCGGCGGCGGATCAAGCTTTGTTCATATTCTGCCGGCCCT
>Ga0209536_100002102_pt1 | contig 32426 bp, 28 predicted proteins | sample DeeMarSeWOR28_12_FD_187461 | JGI IMG/M metagenome (GOLD analysis project Ga0209536, IMG submission 187461) | Marine sediment microbial communities from White Oak River estuary, North Carolina - WOR-2-8_12 (SPAdes) (version 2) | ecosystem: Environmental > Aquatic > Marine > Intertidal zone >... | reverse complement strand
AGTCGGGGTTGAGAGCCTAATCGTCGTTGAGACGCCCGATGCCGTGCTGGTAGCGCACAAGGATCGTGCTCAGGACGTAAAGGAAATCGTCGGCCGGCTAAGGCAGTTGAAGCGCACAGAGCATCTAATGCATCGGCGCGTGCATCGGCCGTGGGGCACTTACGAAGGCGTCGATAGCGGGGAGCGTTTCCAGGTAAAGCGCCTGGTGGTGAAGCCCGGTGCGTCGCTTTCACTACAAATGCATCACCATCGTGCCGAACACTGGGTCGTAGTAAAGGGTACGGCAAAGGTGACCCGTGGCGACGAGGTCGTCTTGCTCAGCGAGAATCAGTCCACCTATATCCCGATCGGCACCAGGCACCGGCTGGAAAATCCGGGCACGACCCCGCTCGAGATCATTGAAGTGCAGTCCGGTAGTTATCTTGGAGAGGACGATATCGTGCGTTTCGACGACCACTACAATAGGCACAAATCCTGATGGCAAAGAATCGAAAGGTTGCTCTTATCACAGGAATCACGGGTCAGGATGGCGCCTATCTCGCTGAATTACTCCTGAAGAAGGGCTACGAGGTCCATGGGATCAAGCGGCGGACTTCGCTCTTCAACACCGATCGAATCGACCACCTTTACCAAGACCCGCATACCCGGGGTCGGAAGTTCGTCCTGCACTACGGGGATATGACCGATTCCAGCAGCCTCATTCGAATCGTTCAATCGGTGCAGCCCGACGAGGTTTACAATCTTGCCGCTCAAAGTCACGTGGCCGTGTCCTTCGAAGAGCCGGAGTACACCGCCGACTCGGATGCCATCGGGGCGCTTCGCCTGCTGGAAGCGATCCGGATTCTTGGGTTGGAAAAGAAGACCCGCTTCTACCAGGCCTCGACGTCAGAACTCTACGGCAAGGTGCAAGAAACCCCACAGCGCGAAACCACCCCGTTCTATCCGCGATCACCGTACGCTGTTGCGAAACTCTATGCCTACTGGATCACGGTGAATTACCGTGAGGCATATGGCATGTACGCCTGCAACGGCATCCTTTTCAATCACGAGAGCCCGGTCCGTGGCGAAACGTTCGTGACACGCAAGATCACGCGCGCACTCGCTCGTATCTATCTTGGGCTTCAGGATTGTCTCTACCTCGGCAATCTCAGTGCCAAGCGTGACTGGGGCCACGCCCGCGACTATGTCGAAGCGCAGTGGCTGGTGCTTCAGCAGAAGCAGCCCGACGACTACGTGATTGCGACCGGCAAGCAGTACAGCGTGAGGGACTTCGTGAATGCGGCAGGAAAGGAACTTGGAATCTCGATCACCTGGCGAGGCAAGGGCGCCAAGGAAGTTGGCGTCGTGGCCAAGGTGGACGGGCATGCGATGAGCCCGCTCAAGAAGGGTCACATCATCGTCCGGGTGGACGCCCGCTACTTTCGTCCCACTGAGGTCGAGACCCTGCTGGGCGATCCGCGCAAGGCGCGGCGCAAACTGGCCTGGAGGCCAAAGGTGAAGTTCAGGGATCTCGTTGCCGAGATGATGCGCGAAGATCTGAAGTCTGCCGAGCGTGATGCGTTGGTAAAGCGGCACGGCTACTCAGCATACGATTATCACGAGTAACCCATGGAGTTGAAGAGCAGGATCTACGTTGCTGGGCACCGTGGCCTGGTCGGCTCGGCGCTCATGCGCCGCCTTCAAGCTGGTGGCTACCGAAACATTGTCGCCCGCCGGCATTCCGAGCTCGACTTGACAAACCAGCAGGCTGTGCGGGAGTTCTTCGCAAATGAATGTCCGGAGTACGTGTTTCTCGCTGCGGCCAAAGTCGGTGGCATCCACGCCAACAACACGTACCCGGCCGAGTTCATCTACCAGAACCTGATTATCGAGGCGAATATCATTCACGCCTCGTACCAGGCGGGAGTCCGCAAGCTGTTGTTCCTCGGCTCGAGCTGTATCTATCCGAAGCACGCGCCGCAGCCGATGCGGGAGGAACATCTCCTGACAGGGCTTCTGGAGCCCACCAACGAGCCGTACGCGGTCGCCAAGATCGCCGGCATCAAGATGTGCGCTGCGTACAATCGGCAATACGGCACGAATTACATCAGCGTAATGCCGACGAATCTTTACGGACCCGGTGACAACTACGATTTGGAGAACTCACACGTTGTCCCAGCACTGATCCGCAAAATGCACGAGGCAAGAGAGCAGCACCGTAGTGAGGTGGTTATTTGGGGTACGGGCATGCCACGTCGTGAATTCCTATATAGCGACGACTTGGCTGACGCTTGCGTATTTCTGATGGAGCGGTGTAACGCTATCGATGTAGGTGAGTTTGTGAATGTTGGTGTTGGTAACGACGTTAGTATTACAGACATGGCGGCTGTAGTAGCCAAGGTTGTCGGGTTTAAAGGGAAATTTGTGTTCGATGCTAGCAAAGCAGATGGGGCGCCAAGAAAATTGTTGGATGTCTCTCGACTCGCTGGTTTTGGTTGGCGGGCAAAGACTGGATTGATGGAGGGGGTTGGGCTTGCGTACCAAGACTTCCTAGCGCGTGTCGCCGAACTTGCTAGGTAATCTATATTGATTTTTGACTTATTGAATCTTGTTCCAACAGAAGGCAATAACTGCGCGATTGTGATAGTCCGATCGCATAGGCGCGTTCATCGGGTGACGGAATCGAAAGAGTGATTGAGGTACCAAGTAAACTAACGCCGCGCGCACGACAAATATATAACGCGCTCCCTGAATCGTTAAAGTGGATGGCGCGCAAGCTAAGAAACGCAATTAGCTATGTGCCATTGACGCGCGCTAATGCCCGTCGTCGTTTTCTCAGGAATGTCTACATGTCACATATACGTGACGAGCACAGATACATCTTCGCTTCGATAGCGCGGTTTTGCACAACAAATCGTCCAATCGATGGATACTACTTTGAGTTCGGGTGCCATACCGCCGGTACCATGCGAATGGCATATGACTACTTTCGCTATTTATTCGATTGGACATACGTTGCTTTTGACTCCTTTGAGGGATTGCCAGAAATCTCGGACATAGATCGGCAAGAAATATGGCAGCGGGGTAAGCTCGCGACAGGCGAGGATGAGTTCGTAAGACGTGTGATTCAGAACGGTATGCCACGAGAAAAGCTCATAACGGTCAAAGGCTTCTATGACAAGAGCCTGAGTAATGAATTAAAGCAGCGCCTGCTGCCAGTTAAGGCGGCGGTCGTCTACATAGATTGTGACCTCTATGCGTCGACAGTACCAGTTCTTGAGTTTGTCAAGGATTTCTTTCAGGTCGGTACAGTTCTTGTATTCGACGACTGGAACTGTTTTTGTGGTGATCCAAACCGAGGCGAGCGGCGCGCATTTCGTGAATTCTGTGAGCGCTACCCCGAGTTTCACTTTGAGGACTTCATTTCGACCCATATGCAGAAGGCGTTTATCTACACGGGCAGCGTTCCGTCAGTTGCCGTTCGAACCACAAATGCGGCCACGCCTGGCGGGAGTCGTTGAATGAAGGTTCTGATTACCGGCATTACCGGAATGATTGGGGCACACTTTGCAAACGCAGTCCGGGAACGTGGCTGGGAAGCACATGGAATTGCCCGTAGTAGTGCAGCAAGTCGGCTGATTGGAATGGATAGTGCGGGAATTGTTCGCTGCGATATGACTGACCATGGCGCGCTTAGGCGTCTATTTGGACGTACCCGCTTCGATTTGGTAGTGCATATGGCAGCCCAAGCCTTCAATAGCTACTCCTGGGAGGTGGAAGACTATACGCACCATGCAAACTACCTCGGTACGCAGAACGTTTTGCAGTGTGTCCGTGACTACTGCCCGGAGGCGAAGGTGCTATTGGCATGTTCCAGTGCGGAATACGGCGACGTGGATCCTGGCGAGTGCCCGATCAGAGAGAATCGTCTACTGAGGCCAATCAGCCCCTACGGTGTTACTAAGGTGGCCACAGAGTGTCTTGGTTATCAGTTCTTTAAAAACTACGGGATAAAGGTGTATCTGCCGAGAATGTTCATTCATGTAGGTACTGGACATCCACCGGCAACTGCTATTCAGAACTTTGCGCGTCAAATTGCATTGATTGCGAAGGGCATGGCTGAGCCTGTGCTCAAGGTTGGAGTCCTAACTACAGCGCGAGACTTTATCGATGTACGCGATGGGGTAGCAGGAATGATGCTTATGTTGGACAAGGGGACGGCTGGCGAACCGGCAAATATCTGCACGGGGACTGCGTACAAGATTTCCGAAATTCTGGACATGCTGCTCGAAATCTCTGGACTAAGAGTGGATGTTGTTCAGGATCCAACTTTGCTTCGTCCATCAGACGAGGCGGTGCTGGTCGGCGATAACAGCAGGCTTCGGAAGCTCGGTTGGAAGCAACGCTATACGATACGGCAGACTCTAGAGGCGGTTTATCAGGACTGGCTCGGCCGGGTGTGATGGCCTGCATGTCGCAGTGAGAATGGATTCACAGTGAAAAAATCGAATCACATTGTATTTACGACTATCAATGTGCCGTATGTATTGCGGGATTTACACCTCAACTTAGCTCGCCATGGCTGGCTTGATCAGGTGAAGGTATGGGTAGTCGGAGACAGGAAGACCCCGCCTGATACTTTGAAGTTATGCAGGGAGGTGAGCGCCTCTGGTATGGAGGTAGAGTATCTCGACATTCCTGCGCAGGATGCGTGGGGACTACGATGTCCAACATTCTATCAACGCATACCATACAACAATGAGACCCGCCGCAATATTGGTTACTTACGCGCGCTCGAGGAAGGTTGTGTCCGATTGATATCGATTGACGACGACAACTTTCCAACGGATCTAGATTTCATCGGTGGACATTCGGTTGTTGGCAAAGTCTGGGATGGGTCGTTGCTGGCGAGCGACAATGGCTTTCACAACCTATGTAGCTATTTGCAGTTGGAGCCGGCGCGGGAGATATATCCACGCGGTTATCCTTTCCGTTTGCGCGGCGCAGCTGGAGCGCCCAAAGAAGTTGATGGAAAGTCTGTGACGATCGGGGTGAATGCTGGATTGTGGTTGAAAGACCCGGACGTCGACGCGACGACTTGGCTTAATGGGAAGATTACGGGTATGGCTTATGAAGGCCCAGATCTGGCGGTGTTGGATGAAGGAACCTGGACGCCAGTGAATACCCAAAATACTGCTGTTCTGCGCGAATTGATTCCGGCGTACCTGTGCATTCCGATGGGGTGGCCGGTCCCTGGCGGGCAAATTCAACGTTACGGTGACATCTGGGGCGGATACTTTCTCCAAGCGCTGATTACGGGCACTCGCTATCGCGTGGCATTTGGAAAACCGGTTGTAGAGCACCGCCGCAATCCGCATGACTACGTTGATGATCTGCGCTTTGAATTCTGGGGCATGATTCTCACTGATTGGCTCGTGGATGTTCTGAAAGGAAGGTTCCGGCCGCGGGAGCGGCATATCACCGATCGCCTGCGGGAACTTGCCGATTTTCTATTGGGTGACGCAATGCACACCTTGCCCGCCTGGTGTCCTGAAGAAATGCGGGAGTTTCTTAGGTGGACGGCTGGGAATCTGTCCGCTTGGGCGGAGGCCTGTGAGATCGTTTCAGAAAGCAACAGTCTTCGGATTGCCTAATGCATAAACGCGTCGTGCTTTTTAGTACTGGCATACCCGACCCGACACAGGGGGGGAGCGGCATATTTAACTATTATGTAGCTCGCGAGCTACTTCGGCGTGGGGATAGTGTACAAGCCTTCTTTCGTGTCAATGAGCGCTTTCTGCAGGATCACACGGTAGGTCAGCACCTTGAAGAGCTTTCTGGTTACGGGTTGGAGTACAGCTTTGTGCACGAAAGGCCGTACGAGAGAACATTGGACTTCGGCTACAAGTTGCTTCGAAGGGCACACCAGGCTGCTGTGTGCGAGCAGGTGGTGCGGTCTTTAGGTGAGGAGGTGAACAAGTACGACGCGATTGTTGCGCTGGATCTAGGCTGGGCGCTCGCGCTTGCCGACGTGCGTGTGCCCGCGCTTGCAATGCTGGGTGATCCGTTACCAGCTCGGTTGCAATATGGCCGACGGTACAGCTGGTGGAGCCCAACCTCAGTAAAGGCGTGGATGCAAATGAAGTCGTTGTTTACGGTTTCCACGCAGGAGCAGCTTGCGCGTGCGCTGGCAGGGCAGTTGTCGATCGGTAGTTTCAGTCCACATCACGCAAATGAGTACCGAGCTCAGGGTATTGCATGTCAACATTTCCCGTGGTTCAGCGCCGAGGTGGACAATCGGCCACGAACTACGGCAAATGTGCCGGCGGACCGCCTACGCTTATTACACGTCGGAACGTTGGAGAGTACGGCCAGCCGTAACATGCTCTCCTACTGGAAAGGTGAGCTTCTTCCACGGTTAGGACGTTTGAATTTTATGATCGACATCACCTTCGTCGGTCGAGGTGCGGAACAGATTCGATCCGAGTGGCCAAATATCAATATTCGCAATAACGGCTACGAGGAAAGTCTTGATAACGAGTTCGCGAATGCGGATGTATTCTTGTCACCAATGAAGTATCGAGTGGGCACCAGGACCCGGATATTGACCGCGCTTTCCTATGGGATTCCTGTCATTGCTGATAACTCCTCCGCTGACGGGCTACCAGAACTCACAAATCGCAATAACATCTTTTACGCGTCCGATCCCGAGCAAGTAGCAGAACTGCTAGAAGAGCTGCGGATGCACCCGCAGCTTGTGAGGACCGCGAGTGCCAACGCGCGGGCTACTTGGGAGCGCCACTATAACCCGGTTCAAAACGTGAATGCGCTTCTGCGGTCAGTGGGGATTTGAACCGAGCATGGTCAATCTTCCCGCAACCACCAGTGTATGCAAAACCGAGCCAGTTGGCGGCCAAGCCGGTATTGCACTGGGGAAATGATACCGCTTCGCGTTAACAGGCCCGTGCGGGTAGAAACTCGCGAGAATCTGTCGTCGTTTCGGACAGTTGAATACAGCTCGATTGCCCACTCACAGTCCCTGCGTTAACCGTCGTAGGGCAGGAGCAGAATTGGATTGGCAGTAACGCATCCCTCAAGACCGGGTAGGCACTCTGCGAGTCTATTTTCGCGTCGAGTGCTGATCTACCTTTCGGCTACTCTGCTGCAAGCTGGCTTGGCGTTTCTGGCATTGCCGTTGGCCACCCGGATATTGGGGCCCACGGAGTATGGTATCTATGCGCTCATTACGTCCGTGGCGCTTGCAATTGGAACGGTCGCGGATCTGGGGCAGACCATCCTGTTCTCGGGACACTATGCGCACGCTAGGCCGGCGGAGCGTCGGGCAATGCTTTCCACAGTACTGGCTGTTTCGATTTTTATGGCGAGTATTGCGCTGGTTGTGTTTCTTACGGCATGGTTATCGCTGGGGCGTGCCGTGGGTGTCAACAAGGAAGTCGGCGTTTACGTTCTATGGGTTGCCGCGGCATGCATTCCACTACGAGCTATCAACACAACGATCAGTCAATTTCTTGCGGTCGCAGATCGTTCGAGTTCAGCGGCATTCCTGATGGGTGTGCAGGCCGTTTGCAGTTTCGTCGTAACGATGGTTGCACTCTTTTTATTGGATCTGCAATTACTGTCACTTTTCCTGGGCTCTGCGATGGGACTGTTCGCAGCTGCAGCTGGTGGGTTGATATTGCTGCGGGGTGATTTGGCTATGTCGGTTGAAATTCGCTGGATTCGCGCGTTGGTCCGTGTTGCACCGTCGTCTGTTCTAGCCTCCGCTGGCGATAGCGTGCGATCAGCGGTCGAAAACGCACTTATGGCGCGTTTCATTGGTGTTGGGCAAGTCGGGTTATGGACCCATGCACGCCAGTACTACGGGCTGCTGTTGCAGGGTACAAATTCCGTGGCATATGTACTTTGGGCCAAAGCACTCAATGAGGCCCGAAACGGCGAACAGTTTGAGATTGTGGGACGAGCCTGGAACGTCGTATATCTCTGGTTGGTGTTAGCAGGAGTATTCCTCGCGTTGCTTGGACCAGAGGTGGTATCGATACTTACAAACGGTAAGTTCATTGATGCCGCGGTCTGGATTCCCGTCTGGGTTGCTTATCTGCTTTTGCAGAATTCCGGCAAGGCCGCAACGGCAACTGTCTACGCGTCAAACAAAGGGGTGTGGGCCGCAAATTTCAGAATCATCACGCTTTTGCCCTGCGTTCCGGCATTGTGGTTTCTGGTCCCTCGCATGGGAATTGGTGGAGTGATGGTTGTTCTGTTTGTCGAGATGTTTGTCTTTCGGATACTGATTGCCTATTCAGCGCGAAGGATTCGCCGCATTCCATTTCAGGACGGATGGGTTGTTGCAGGAAGTGTTCTGATCGTGGCCCTCGGCTGGTTTGTGGCGAGTGCTGCGCCCGACCTCGGCACTCGTGTCTTGTTGCTCGCGGCTATTGGCACAGGTGTGATTCTCGCCGGGCATCGCGCTGTCTCCGACAGTATCGTGCAGTTGCGGGCCGTATTCCAAACCGGGGACACAGCGGCAGGAGCTGGGGGTTCGCGGTGACGACGGCTTGCTTGATTTGCGGGGGCGCGCTCGATCGCACTTTGCTCGAGATCGCGGAACCGGATCGTTTTGAAAGGCATTGTGGCGTTAGCGCGCTGCATTACCTGCGGCGGTGGGTTGAATGCCAAGACTGTGGAGCCGCAAACAATGTGCTTCCTGCTAATTCGCGGGAAGCGCTGGGAGAACTGCGCAGTTCCTATTATGAGGTGGACCTGTCAGGCGGTGATGTCAATGCGAAGTACCAGATGGTAATGGGGTTGCCACCTGAACAATCCGACAATTGGCACCGGGTTCGGCGAGTGCACTCATTTCTGGCGGGATGGCAGGATTCCCCGCGAGGCCGACAGCGTGTCATGGACATTGGAGCGGGAACGGGGGTGTTTCTGTCTAGGTTTCTGGAGCCAAGCGCTGATGTTTGGGAGGCGATCGCCGTTGAACCGGACCCAACGGCAGCGCGGCATCTTCGAAGTCTTGGGAAATTCACGGTGCGCGATGAACTGTTTGAGGGTCAACCGACGCTGAGAGATTTCAACCTTGTGACACTAAACAAGGTGTTGGAGCACATCGAGCATCCGGTGGATGTTCTTCGCTCGGTGGGCCACGCGCTGAGTGCGGATGGAATCGTGTACGTTGAGGTGCCTGACAAGCTGACGATCAAGCTTCGACCGCCCACTGACAATATTCTGGGCGCACTGCACTTTCATTTGTATCATCCGCGAAGCCTGGCGGGGTTGCTGGAGCGCGCCGGGCTTGAACCTCTTCAGATCGAGCGGGTGTTTGAACCAAGCGGCAAGATCTCTGTCTTTGGCTTTGCCTGCCTTCCCGAGGCGATTTCCAGGAGATAAGGCGTGAAGTCGCTTCCCTACATCATTGCAGAGATCGGCTCGGTTCATGACGGGTCGTTCGGTAACGCCTGTCGGCTTGTCGAGACCGCGGCGCGCAGAGGTGCCGACGCAGTGAAGTTCCAGACGCACATAGCCGAGGCTGAGTCACGGGCTGATGCGCCGTCACCCCCGTATTTTTCGGACGAGCCCCGGATCGACTATTTTCGCCGGACCTCATTTACTCCGTCACAGTGGCGGCGGCTTGCCGAGGTGGCGCGCGGGAGTGGGGTGGATTTCCTGTCGTCGCCATTCTCGATCGAAGCAGTCGACTTGCTCGAACAGACTGGAATGGGGGCTTACAAGATCCCATCGGGAGAGGTTTCGAATATCCCGCTCCTCGAACGCGTCGCGGCGACCGGCAAGCCCGTGTACCTTTCCTCCGGCATGAGTGACTGGGCCGAGCTGGACAGGGCAGTCAAGGTTCTCCGGCAAGGCGGCCCATTGACGGTCATGCAGTGCTCGTCGATTTATCCATGCCCGCCAGAGCGTGTTGGCCTCAACGTCATCGGCGAGATGCGCCAGCGTTATGGATTGGAGATCGGTTTCTCGGATCATTCGCTGGGATTCGCGGCAGCGGCAGCGGCTGTCGCGCTGGGCGCCGTCGTAATTGAGAAGCACTTCACCTTTTCTCGGCTGATGTACGGCAGCGATGCCAAGCACAGCATGGAACCGGAGGAGTTTCAGCGATTCTGTTCGGAACTCAAGGCGATTGGAGCCATGCTGGCAAGCCCGGTGGACAAGGCCGATACGGGTGACTATGCGGGAATGAAGGCGATTTTTGAGAAGAGCGTCGTCCTTGCGCGCGCGCTTTCGGCAGGAACAGTTCTGGACCGCGGACACCTCGCTTTCAAGAAGCCCGGAGATGGCATATCGGCAACACACTACAGGAACGTCATCGGACGCCGGATCAGGCGGGACCTGCCTGCCGATCACAAGCTTTCAGAAGGGGATCTGGAGTGAAGAAGGTCTGTGTCGTGGTCGGTTCGCGTGCCAACTACTCAAGTATCAAGTCGGCGATGCGCGCAATCGAACAACACCCGAAGCTCGAACTGCAGCTTGTCGTGGGAGCGTCAGCCCTGCTGGATCGATACGGGGCCGTGGTCAACCTGATTGAGCGCGATGGGTTCCAGGCTGCTGCACGCGTGCATATGCTGATTGAGGGTGAGTCACCCACCACAATGGCAAAGTCGACCGGCCTTGGACTGATTGAACTGCCGACGATATTTGAGCAGCTCGCTCCCGACGTGGTTCTGACCGTGGGTGACCGTTTTGAAACCATGGCGACTACGCTTGCAGCGGCCTACATGAACATTCCCATCGCCCACACGATGGGCGGTGAGGTGAGTGGCACCATCGATGAAAGTATCCGCCATGCGGTCACGAAGTTTGCGCATATCCACTTCCCGGCCTGCCAGGGCGCGCGCGAGCGAATTATCCGCTTGGGCGAACGGCCGGAGCATGTGCACATGGTTGGATGTCCCCGCATTGATCTGGTGGCCGAGATCCTTGCCGACCCGAATGTGGATTTGAGCGAGCATTTGTTCGATCTTGGCGTAGGCGAACGGTTTGCGCTTGACCAGCCCTTTGTATTGGTTTCGCAACATCCGGTCACGACGGAATATGGTGCCGGCGAGCGGCAGATCACTGCTACGCTGCAGGCGGTGCGCGATCTGGACCTGCCTGCCATAGTGCTTTGGCCGAATGCAGATGCGGGTTCCGAAGATATTGCACGTGGCATCCGCAAATGGCGTGAGCACAAGCGCGACCACCAGATGCACTTCTTCAAGAACCTGCCCGTCGACACGTATGTCCGCCTGATGCGCGAAGCTGCCTGCCTTGTCGGAAATTCGAGTAGCGGCATTCGGGAAGGTGCTTACATCGGCACGCCGGTCGTCAATATCGGTAGCCGCCAGCAGGCGCGTGATCGTGGCGCCAACGTGATCGACGTCAATCACGACACTGGCCTCATTAGGGATGCCATTCGGCGCCAACTGGATCATGGTCGTTATGATTCCGAACCCATTTATGGCGACGGCCGTGCCGGCATTCGGATTGCGGACCTGCTCGCACAGGGGCGAGTCGAGGTTCAGAAGACGATTACTTACTAAGCAATGGCGATCATTGGGCTTGTTCCTGCCCGCGGTGGATCCAAGGGGATTCCGGGAAAGAATCTTGTGGCCTGTGGTGGGCAGCCGCTGATTTCACATTCAATAGTGGCGGCGCGTGACGCAGCCCGCATTGACCGCGTTGTTGTCTCGACCGACGATCCGGGTATCGCGGACGTCGCCCGTCAATGGGGTGCAGAGGTGCCGTTTCTGCGCCCTGAGCGCCTCTCGAGTGATGATGCTCCGATGCTTGGAGTGGTCCAGCATGCACTAGAGTGGCTGATGTCGGAGGGCAGTAATGTTGATGCGCTCGTCCTGCTGCAACCGACCTCGCCATTGCGCCGCGGCTGCCATATCGATGCTGCAGTAGAGTTGTTCTTTCGGACGAAGGCAACCAGCGTTGTAAGCGTCGTCGAGGTGCCCCACCGTTTCCACCCGATATCGGTACTAATCTCCGACAATGGACTGCTTCGGCCCTATTTGCCGCATGCTCCCGCGGTGGCCAGGCGTCAGGACAAGCCTCCGGTCTACGCACGTAATGGCCCGGCGATACTGGTTTGCGCGCCTGCGACCTTGATTAGTGGATCCCTGTACGGCGACCGTTGCGTAGCCTTTCCGATGTCACATCGCGAGTCGGTTGATGTTGACGATATGGAAGACCTTGCGCTTGCAGATTGGCTAATGCAGCGTCAATCATCGTGACCCAGGTGTTTCGAGCGCTTCTGAGCCGGCTGCCGGTCCTGCGGACGATCGCTACGGGCGGGCTGCGGCTCTGGAAGAGCCGTTTCCATCTCTCGGACATTCGGACCGATTTACAGGCCACGAGGCGTACCGCGGCTTTTTTGCGAGATACACAGATCCCTGTCAACGGCCGGAGTGTATTGGTTTTAGCCGTCGATGACAGCAACATCTATGGTTGCAAACTATTGGCGCTGGCGTCTACCGGCCTGAGGCTTCGCGGATGGCGACCAATAGTACTTCTGCGAAACCGCGGCTGCTGGCTGGGTCGTCAATACTTCCAGGCCTTTGGCATCGACAAATTTGCCTATCTGGACGACATCGCCCTGAGTGCCGATGACCAGGCGCTGTGTCAGGCCAGTGGCGACGCGTATCTACGCGGGCCGCTGGATCTTCAGAGTATCAAGTCGTGGCGTTTCGACGAAGCGTGGCTGGGGCCACACATGATCTCTACGCTATCCCGATTGCGCTTTGAGGGTATACCGGACTTTTCGGATTCGGCTGTCAAAGAGCTTCTTGCCGATATTCTCCCACGTTCGCTGGAGCACGTGCTGCGGGCACGCAGACTACTGGACCGGTGTGCGGTAGATCTGGCGATTGGAATCGAAGTGAACTACTCGATCTTTGGGCCTATCGTCGACGCATGCGTGGCACGCGGTATCGGGGTGGTTCAGTTGATCCAGCCATGGAAGGACGACGCGTTGATCTTCAAGCGCCTGACTCGAGTGACACGGCGCGACCACCCGGCGTCGGTGGACCGTCACACGTTGAATCGAATCGCCTCGGGAGCCTGGACGCAGCAACACCAGAAGCAACTTGATCAGGTGTTTGCAGATCGTTATAGCGGGAAGTGGTTTTTGCAGGCACGCAACCAAACGAATACCCGTAGATTTGGCCGCAAGGAGCTTGTGGAGACATTGGGGTTGGACCCGGAGAAACCTATCGCAACCGTATTTTCGCATGTCTTGTGGGATGCGAATCTTTTCTACGGCGAGGATCTGTTCAAGGACTATGGCGATTGGTTCGTCCAGACTGTGCGGGCCGCGTGTGCCAACAGTCGACTCAACTGGCTGATCAAGATCCATCCGGCTAACGTCTGGAAACGGGCCTATGAGAATGTCGTGCAGGAATATGCGGAGATTGCACTCTTGAGGCAGCATATTGGAGCCCTTCCTCCCCATGTGAAGATTCTGCCTGCGGATACCAATATCAGCACGATGTCTCTCTTTGAGGGAACGGACTACGGCGTGACGGTGCGCGGTACCAGTGGGATGGAACTACCTTGCTTTGGAAAGCCGTGCTTGACCGCCGGAACAGGACGCTATTCGGGGCTGGGATTCACCATCGACTCAGCGACGGCCGAGGACTACCTTGGGCGCCTTACTACGTTGCATGAACTAGGTTCCCTGGACGAAGTGCAGGTCCAGCGCGCGAAGTGGCATGCATATACTGCGTTCATTCTGAGGCCGTGGAAGATGTGCAGTGCGCGCTCCACGTTTTCCTTTAGACCCAGGGGAACAGACCCACTTGATCACAATCTTCACTTAACGGCCAAATCTGTTGGGCAGATTGCTGACAACGGCGACTTGCACCGTTTCGCCGCCTGGGCCGAGGGTGATGACGTCGACTATGTTGAGCAAGGCCGCTTTGTCTAGCGAGAAAACAATGGAACTAACAGAGGTTCTCGATGGACATGCCGTGGTCCAGGCATCGTCAAATTATCCTGACGGATCTGCCCGCGAAGGGCTGATCCGACTGGGGAAGCGCGTTGTACCGATACGGGATGGAATCCCGCGCTTTTGTGACAATGGATATGCCAACAACTTCGATGTGCAGTGGAATGCATTCCGTCAAACGCAACTCGACAGCATTACTGGCTTGCCCCTGACCTTTAATCGTTTCTGGAACAGCACCAAGTGGAAGCCTCGCGAGCTGTTTGGCCGTCGTGTCTTGGAAGCGGGAAGCGGCGCGGGTCGTTTCACGGAGATTTTGATTGAATCTGGGTGTGACTTAGTCTCCTTCGATCTCTCCGGCGCGGTCGACGCTAATTGGCAAGTCAATCGCAATAAGGGACGGTTTCTATTGATGCAGGCGGATATCTACGATCTTCCGCTCCAATCGAACTTCTTTGATTTCGTGTTTTGCTATGGTGTGCTTCAACACACACCAGACCCAGAACGTGCCTATCGGGAATTATGGAAACGCCTGCGACCTGGCGGTCGAATCTCAATCGATTTCTACATAAAGTTCGAGAGACCTAGTCCCTGGGCTACTCCAAAGTATCTGTGGCGACCTTTAACGACACGGATGAAGCCAGAGAAATTGCTTCGTATAGTTCGATACTATGTGCCTTGGTGGCTGCCCTTCGACACGTTCATCAAGCGAATCCCAATAGTAGGTCAGACGCTCGGAGCGTTGACAGGTATTCCTTGCTGGAATTACTACAATCTCCCACTGACCTCGGAACAAAAATGTGAGTGGGCTGTCATGGACACGTTTGACGCACTCGGCGCAGCCTACGATACCCCGAAGACATTATCGGAAGTAAGAGACATGGTTTCCCTCCCTGATGCCGACAAGATTGAGGTATTTAAAGGATCGAACGGTGTTGTGGCAAACGTGACTAAGAAAGGCTGACTGGTATGGCAAATACTGAGCCGTCATCACCGCAACAAGAAGATGTATTGAATGGTGTAGGTCTATCAAGACCATTGGTATGGGACACAGCTACAACGCTAAGATTCTGGAACCACTACTCTAGGTCGCCAGACTTATACTTCACCAACCGGTATGGTACTCGGCTGCTCGATTGCGTAAGCAAATTCCTTCCCAAGTCGGGCCGGATATTGGATTACGCTTGTGGAACCGGAGGGTTGACGGGTTTGCTGCTCGATAGCGGGTACCAAGTCACAGCCACGGATCTCTCTCCCACCGCGGTCCACGGGGTCGGTCAGCGTTATGCTGATCGGAGCAATTTTCTTGGCGCCCAGTTGGTTGGAGACTTACTCGATAGTCGGGAGCAGTTCTCTGCGGCGTTCTTAATCGAGATGATCGAACACTTGGACGATGTTGTTCTCCTTGAGGCTTTTTCCGATGTTCGTCGTCTGTTGATACCAAGCGGTCTTGTGGTCATTAGCACGCCGAACAACGAAAACCTTGAGATCGAGACCGTTTACTGCCCGTGCTGTAACCATACTTTTCATCGCTGGCAGCATGTACGCAGTTGGTCGGCGATAACGCTTGAAACGTTCCTTCGGCAGCAAGGTTTCGAGTTAATCGAGCTGCTTAAGACCGACCTTTCCTTGACTCCTCGTGATGGTCGTTTCCGCTATATCGCCAAGAACTTTGCTGGGAGATTGCTAAAGCGCAAAGCCCCTCATTTGGTAGCGGTGGCACGCCTTACTACACGTTAGCGAGGCTGCTTCATGGAAGTTTGTTTGTCCTGATGTGAATCTCTCAGCTTGCTCGTCTGGGCGTTACCCGACTCTTGATTAAAGTAATCCATCTTTCGCAAACGGACGCCGGTGCCGGTGCGGGACGAGCTGCGTACAGAATTCATCGTGCGCTACTCGCGAGCGGGGTCGCATCTTCAATGATTGTCGGAGATAAGAGGACAGCCGATGAAACAGTGCTCTCGGCCCATGATGGTTGGCGCGGGCGAGTTCAGTCGCGAACCTTCTCCTATCTAGAGGCGAAGCTGGCACATCAAGATGCAATTGGCGAAGCGGGGTTTGTCTCCCCGGCTCGGTTTGGCTATTTCAATCCATCGACAGATCCGCGGGTGTGTGCCGCTAGTGTGGTGTCTCTTTACTGGATCAACGGCGGGTTCATTCGTCCCGAAGGATTAGCGCGCCTGACCATGCCCGTTGTCTGGCGTCTGTCGGATACCTGGCCGTTTAGCGGTGGTTGTCACTATCCGGGGGGCTGCGACAGGTTTACCGAGCAGTGTGGCGAGTGCCCCCAACTTGCGAAACGGAGCCCGGCGGACCGCTCGCGCCAACTTTGGCAACGCAAGCAACGTGCTTGGCGCAGTCTCGATCTGACGATCGCCGCCCCAAGCCAATGGATCGCCGAGCTAGCTCGGCGAAGTTCGCTTTTTGGCGAGCGCCCAATTGTGGTCATACCGACCGGGGTGGACATCGAACGCTTTCGCCCGATCGATCGACTTCAGGCACGCGCGCGCTTCGGAATACCGCAGGATCGATTTATTTTGATGTTTGGCGCTCTCGATCCGGAGGGAGATTCCAGGAAAGGCTTCAGGCAGCTTCGGGCGGCACTCGATATTCTTGGACGAGATGCTTCATGTACAAATTCCCTCGCCGTCGTGTTCGGCAAGCAAGCGAGCTCGGACCGCGGTGAATTTCCAGTACCGGCAATCTTCCTTGGGCAGCTTGACGGCGACGATACTCTCGCTGCGGCGTATTCGGCGGCAGATGTGGTCATCGTACCGTCGCTTGAAGACAACTTGCCTAACGTGGCAATCGAAGCAATCGCCTGCGGCACTCCGGTTGTGGGTTTTGATGTGTCCGGTATGCCGGAGATCGTACGTCACCAATGGAATGGCTATCTCGCCAAACACACCGATGGTGCCGAGCTTGCGGAAGGCATTCGGTGGACACTGCAAGACGTCAATCGCCTCGAGGCATTGAGGCAAAATGCACGCAAGTTTGCCGAGGAACACTTTGATCTGCGCCGGCAGGGTGGCCACTACCTCGCGCTTTACGATGACTTGCTTGCGCACCGCGTTTCGACGGGCCGCGAGAGATCCAGAGGAATGCCGAATGGCTGACTCAGATTCGAGTTATCGACTCTTTGGAATCTTCAGGTTCGGGCTGGCGCTATTGGTCGTCATTAGTCACACGGCTCTGCTGGCGGGGCCGTACCTTGACTCGTTTCTTAAACCGTGGGGCTTGGGGAATATTGCGGTCATGGTGTTCTTTGCTCTCTCCGGCTATATCATCGCCGAGGCTCTCGAAGTGTTTTATTCGCGACGACTCGGCGGATTCCTGGTAAACCGCGCTTTGCGCATCGTGCCCCCATATTTTGCGGCACTGATCTTGTCAGTCGTGATACACGCCTGGTTGAGTTCGCATGGCAACGTCGCCTTCTACGATTACGATTCGGCCCCGGAAGGCATGTTCTCGAACAGTAATCTGCTATCGAATGCGCTCCTGATCGGTGTTCTCTACGGTCTTGGCCATGTCGGGTTGCAACCGGATTATCCATTCGTCCGATACGTATGGGCAGTACGAGTCGAAGTCCATTTTTATCTCGTTTATGCCTTTCTCTTTTGGCTTTCTGCTGTTCGGCCAGGCGGTGGGGAATGGCGCGGGAAGGTGATGCCAACCTCTTTTTTTGCGCTTTCCGTACTTTCAATCGTTGCAATGTTTACTGGTGCGAGACAACTAAACTATTTTAGTTTCGCGCCATATTTCATGTTCGGCGTGTCGCTCTATTTTGCTGTTGAGAAACGGGTAATGCGGGCACGACCCGCAGCCCTGGTCAGCCTGGTGCTTTCCCTGATGCATTTTGGACTCTATGTTGGGGAAGGATCGCAGAATCTCGTTGCCGGTCCGGCGCTTGCCTTGGTGGTTCTGTGCCTTGCCATCATGCCGCTTGCCCGCATGCGAGTCTCGTCGAGGACTCGGCAGGTTGATCGTTGGCTGGGGGATCTCTCCTATCCCATATACCTTAATCATTACGCGGTCTCAATTCTTGCACTGTCGCTGGCGCCTACAAGGAATGTCTGGGTCTTCCTCGCGGGCGTGGTGTTGTGCGTGGCGGCCTCCTGGGGGGTCGCGCAATTGACGGAACCGTTTACGGCACGCCTCCGTGACCATATACGAGGTGTGGCACTGCGATGAATGCAGTTCCGCGGGAGTCCGCCGGCGTATCGGTGGCACCCTTAGTATCCGTGGTGACAGTGTGTTTCAACAGCGCACGTACAATCGAGAGAACACTCAAAAGCGTAATCAACCAGGATTACCCGAATCTCGAATACATAATCATCGATGGCGGATCGACGGACGGCACCCTGACGACCATCGATCTATATCGCGACCGGATCACTCACGTTATCAGTGAGCCCGATGGCGGAGTCTATGACGCGATGAACAAGGGTGTCCGGCGTGCAACGGGGGACTGGGTTCATATCCTCAATTCGGACGACTACTATGCGAGCCGGGCCGCCTTGCAGACCGCGGTGCCTCTGCTCGACCGGAGGCGCACGAACTATTTCCAGATGTGGCGCCAATTTGAAGACGGTCGGCGAGACCTGCAGGATTGGACCTATCGTCGCTGGCGGCTATTCGTTTCCGCCTTTCTTCCCCATCCCGGCCTGATCGTTTCCCGCGATCAATATGAGTCGGTGGGACTGTACGATACCCGCTACCGCATAGCGGCGGACCACGAAATGATCCTGCGCCTAACGGCGAAATGGCCAGGACTCAAGCACGACTTGCCGCTGACGGTAATGCAGCAGGGGGGGTATTCGGAAATGAATTTGAGCCAGGCGCTGCGGGAATTCGAAGCGGTCACTATCCGGCATGGGCTGCCGAGACCTGTAGCCGGCCTGATTTACCAGCTCAAGCGTCGTTGGTGGAGAGTCTGATTTGAGCGACCCGATTGCAGAATTGGACGCCAATACCCGTGCCATCCTTGAGGCGGCATCCCGCCGAGTCACTCGGGGCGGCAATCCCTCCGCGATGGACGTTGCTGACGTCGGGTGCGGCGAGGGAAGATTGCTTAATCGGTTGCGGGAGCTGGGCGTTAGGCACCTCACCGGGGTTGGCTGGACGGTGGCTGTGCCGCCGGGAACGGAGAAGGTGGACCGCGTGAACCTGTCGGAAGCGGGTTGGGCCGGGCGGCTTTCAGGGCGTCATTTCGACTGGGTTGTATCGACGGAGGTGATGGAGCATCTCGTCAATCCGTTTCAGTACCTGGTCGAGCTGCGGCAACTCGTGGCACCGCAGGGACGCTTGTTGCTGACGTTTCCAAACGTTCACAACTGGCGGAGCATCGTGGGCTACGCAATTGGCGGGCGCTTTTCCGGTTTTTTTGGGCCCAACTTCAACGACAACCATCCTTTGCACGATCAACATATCTTCATTCCAAACCTGCACCTCGTTCGTTACTTTCTGCGCCTCGCTGGCTTTGCCATTGTCGAAGTGTCTTGGGTAAACGGGGGCCATCGTCTGACAGCGCAGACGACGATGCTTGTCGCGGAGCCCTGCAAAGCAGTTGACCTGTCATGATCGGAAAAGCCCTGGCGCCGCTGTCGGTGTTCCATTTGATGCGTACCTATGGGGCTCATGGCGGCGAACAACAGCTTTCGCAGTATTTCGGCGCGGAACCGCGTGGGCACGTGAGCGAAACATTTGTCTTTGTCTATCGTGATCCAGAGTGCTCTCGCTTGTTTGCCAAAAGGGCACCGGACCTGGAGCAGATCGATTTGGGGAAAGCGGCGGTCCCCACCGGTTCGGCTTGGCGCGAATTAGCGATGTTGCTGCCTCGATTGCCGCTCCTGCAGCTGCGATTCTTGGCGTTGATGCGGAAGCGACGGCCGGGTGTGTGCATGGTGCATGGGTTTCAGGGGGCGCTGGTGGCATGGCCGGCTGCCATTCTCTGCCCCGATATACGTTGGGGCTACGTTCATCGAATTACCAAGTCAGGCACCGGAAGCCACCCGATCTTTCGAATGATCTATCGCCCCTTCGTTGCCATGGCCGGTAACTCCACGGCTGTTACTGCTTCGCTGGAGCCGCTGACGACGTCTGATCGCCTTGTCACACTTGACAATGGCCTCGATTGGCGAAGTTTCGAGGCGCGCGCTGCGGCCGGTGCTGTGGCTCCATTGCCGCCGTCGAATGGGCCGGTTCTGATATCCGTCGGTCGCCTGTTGCCGCATAAGGGTCAGTCGATGCTGATCGATGCATTCGACACGATCGCCGATTCTTTTAGCGACGTCTCCCTGTGGATCGTCGGAGACGGAACGGAGATGGAGCATCTTCGACGTCGCGCTACGGTGTCACCCGCAGCCGGGCGGATTCATCTCCTTGGTCGGCGCGAGGACGTACCGGCGCTTCTGGCGCGAGCCGACGTGTTCGTTAATGCCTCGTCGTGGGAGGGTATGAGCAACGCCGTCCTCGAGGGCATGGCGGCAGGGTTGCCCGCGGTGGTAGTGGATGCGCCGGGCGTCACCGAGTGTCACATCGCCGACGTGACCGGCCTCGTCGTGGCACGCAATGCCGGATTGCTGGCAGCGTCGATTGCCCGGCTGTTGTCAGACCCAGACTTGCGGCTGCAGATGGGTGCGGCGGCGCGTGCCCGTGCGCGAGAGCGCTACTCGATGGAGGCCAGCCGACGGCGCTACCTGGCGCTGTTTGGACGAATGACAGGGCGTGATGTGTGTGCGGAATCCTAGGAGCTGTTGGCTCGACGGCCGAGCGGATTGACGACCCGACGCTTGTCGATGCGCTGGATCTGATTCGTCACCGTGGCCCTGATGCTGGTGCGATCTGGCGGGATAGCGGCGTCTGCTTCGGCCATCGTCGCCTGGCCATCATTGATCTCGATGCACGCGCTGGCCAGCCAATGGCGCGCGGCGACCTTGTGTTCGCCTATAACGGCGAGATCTACAATTTTCGCAAGCTACGACGCGAGCTAGAGGGCTTTGGACATCGATTCGTGACAGCCTCCGACACTGAGGTACTGGCTGCAGCGTGGCAGCAATGGGGGCGTGATTGCCTGCTGCGTCTCGAGGGCATGTTTGCGTTCGTGGTCTGGGATCGATCGGCGCGCAAACTGACGCTGGCACGCGACCGATACGGCGAGAAACCGCTTTTCTGGTTGCTCCGCCCGGACGGAATCATGTTTGCCTCAGAAGTGCCTCCGCTGGTCCGTCTATGCCGGGGCGATCTGGAAGAGAATTCATCGGCAATCGGGTTGTATTTTCTGTTCTCGTATATTCCCGCACCGGATGGTCCATTTCGCGACCTGCATCAAGTGGAGCCGGGTAGCTGGCTTGAATGTGATGCCGATGGCGCGTGGACGACCGGCCGGTACTATTCAGTCACCGAGGCGGTAGCGGCAACCCACACGTCCACCGACTATTCGTTTGCCTGCGGGGAGTTGCGTCGTCAACTGACGGAAGCAGTGCGTCAGCGGATCGAAACTGCCGACGTTCCAGTTGCGACGCTACTGAGCGGCGGAATCGACAGCTCGATTATTGCGACCCTGGCCGCAAAGGCTTCGGATGGTCCGCTGGCTGCCTATTCGCTGGGGTTCCCGGACGATCCGGAATTCGATGAGAGCGAGCACGCCCGCGCCGTCGCAGCGCGGCTGCCCTCGATAGTCCATCGCGTGGTGCCAACCTCGCAAGGTCAGCTGCTGGATTTCGCAGATGGAGTATTTGCTCATTTAGGAGAGCCATTTGCGGACTCGTCATTGCTGCCGACTGCCTTTCTCTGCGCGCATATTGAAGAGAAGGTCGCCCTGGGTGGCGACGCGGCCGATGAACTGTTTGCCGGCTACGGTACCTACCCGGCGATCGTACGCGGTGCAGCTCTGTCCGGGATACTGCGCCGACTGCTGACCGCCATCCCTTCGCACGGCAATCCACACTCTATCGGTAACCCGCGATTGCGGGCGGCGGCACTGTTTCATCGTCATCTGCGACAGGATCCCGTCGATTCCTACCTCAGCTGGCGCACCTATGCCGATCCTGCGGCGCTGGTAGATCTGGGTATCGACGTGTCGGCGCGTGCCGCCGTGCGCGAGCGTATCGGCGCAGTCGGGTCGGGCCGTCTGCGCGACGTTCAGCAGATCGACCTAGTGTTCAACCTGCCCAATGACATGCTGAAAAAAGTCGATTATGCCTCCATGTACAGCAGCGTCGAGGTGCGGCTGCCGTACCTCGACAGCGGCTTGGTTCAGTGGGCGCTGGCGTTGCCTGATGACTTTCGGATGTTCGGCGGCATCCGCAAGAGAATCTTGCGCGACGCTTTTGCCGCGGATCTGCCGCAACAAGTGTTGACTCGCCGCAAAATGGGGTTCCTGCTGCCGATTCGTCGATGGTTTCGCAATGGGCGCCTGCGCGACGAATTGGAGACATTGCTCAGTCGGCAGACCCGATTCGATCGGGAGGCGGCAGGTCGCATTCTTGCCCGGCACGCCGCAGAAATTGCTGACAACTCCGTGCTCCTGTGGGCACTTTACGTTTATCTGCGCTGGCGGGACAACCTGGCCCGTTGGGCGGCGCATGTAGCGCCCGTCGAACATCGGGCAGCAGTTGTCCGTGCGTCAGCGGAAGGATCGGGCGTATGACACGCAGCCAGTCGCAACCTCTCCGCGTGCTGCTTTGGCACTGGGGACGTCGGGGTGGGGGGCCACGCTATACCCTTGAATTGGCGCGAGAGCTGGCGGAACGCGATGATCTGGAGGTATTCCTGTCGTTGTCGCGCCAATCGGAGATGTACGCTGAGTTTGGGAGTATTCCGGTCGCCGGACGCTTCGACATAGACACCTATACATCGTTGCCCCAGTTTGCATTGCGCACCCTGCAGTTGCCGCTATTGCGGCGTCGGTTTGCCACCTACCTCAGGCGCGAACGGATCAATGTTGTTTTCTGCACCATGGATCACCTGTGGGGTTCCTTTTTGGTCGGCGCCATTCGATCGGCGGGCGCGCTTTACCTGCTGACCGTTCACGACGCGATGCGGCATCCCGGCGAGGACCATGGGATGCGCCAGTGGCTCTTGAGACGTGACGTCGCCGCTTCGGACGGGGCGCTGGTATTGACCGAGTCGGTTCGCGAGTTGCTGATCGCACATCATGGCTATCCGCGCGATCACACGTTCTTGTCCACGTTGGGAAATTTCAGTTACGGCCATCGTGATGCTCCGCGCGAGCTTCCGCGTGATCGCCCCGTGCGCCTGTTGTTTTTCGGACGGATCATCGCTTACAAAGGGCTCGATTTGCTGTTGTCGGCACTGTCCCGCCTGCAGGCCGAGTTCCCGGGATTGAGCCTCGAGATCTGGGGGGCGGGCGATCTTGGCCCCTACCGTGCACGGCTGTCAGGGTTGAGCGCGGTTCGACTCGAAAATCGTTGGATACGCGAGGAAGAGATCGCCGGTGTTTTCGAACGTACCGATCTGGCCATCCTTCCCTATCGCGAGGCGAGCCAGTCCGCGGTGGTAGCCACGGCGTTCGCCGCCGGCATGCCTTGCATTGCGACGCCAATTCCCGGTTTGCGCGAACAGGTCGCAGACGGTGTGACGGGGCTGATCGCTGCAGGCATGGACCCGGACGATCTTGCCGAGGCGATCGCGCGCCCACTGCGCGACGGGGCGCTTTATCGTCGGCTATCGGCAGGATGCCTTCATGTCGCCAATACGTCGTTGAACTGGACCGCGATCGGCGCTTCGGTCGTCGATGCGCTTTTTGCTTTGGGACGCATGGGCCCACGCCACGGGCAGGGCGGACGGTAAACATGGCAAAGCGAGCATTGATCTTTGGAATTTCCGGGCAGGACGGCGGCTACCTGGCGGAACACCTGCTACGCGAGGGCTATGCAGTTTATGGCACGTCTCGCGATGCCGAGCTGTCGGCATTTGATAACCTGAAGGCTCTCGCCATTCGCGATCGCGTCCATTTAATTTCGGCTTATCCCTCCGATTTCCGCAGCGTGATGCAGGCGGTCAAGGCGGCTGAACCGGACGAGATATACAACCTGAGCGGCCAGAGTTCCGTCGGGCTCTCCTTCAGCCAGCCCATGGAAACGATGGAAAGCATTGTCACGGCCACGTTGAATCTCCTTGAGGCGATCCGTTTTCTTGCTCCCGGTATCCGCTTCTACAACGCCAGTTCGAGCGAGTGCTATGGCCACACCGGCTCGCTTCCCGCGACGGAAGACACACCATTCCGACCGCGCAGTCCATACGCAACTGCCAAGGCGGCCGCCCATTGGGCAGTGGCCAACTACCGCGACGCTTACGGTCTTTTTGCCTGTTCGGGGATCCTGTTCAACCACGAATCGCCGTTGCGCCCAATGCGTTTCGTCACGCGAAAGGTCGTGGCCGCTGCGGCGCGCATTGCGGCCGGTATCGAATCTGGCCCCTTGCGACTTGGCAATCTCGACATCTGGCGCGACTGGGGTTGGGCCCCGGAATATGTCGAAGTGATCTGGCGCATACTGCAGACCGATCGGCCGCGTGATTACATCGTTGCAACCGGACACAGCTGGCCACTGAAGGATTTCGTCGCCGAAGCCTTTTCCCTTTTTGATCTCGATTGGCGCGAGCACGTGAAACTCGACGCGTCGCTTTGCCGACCTTCCGATATTGTTCATTCGGCGGCCAACCCGGAGCGCGCGGCGGTGGAGCTCGGATGGCGCGCCCGAGTCCTGATGCCCGAGGTGGTGAGGCGTATGGCGGAACGGGAGAAGATGCTCTTGGCTACAGGATGATGCGCCCATTGAGGAAATTCAGGTGACAGACTTCGACAAGCCATCGGACCTGTTTCGATGGTGCCTGAGGAATACGAAGACCGGGAGCGACGTGTATTCCTACGAGGCGTGCTTCCCTGCATATTTGGCGGCTTCGGCCGAGATTGGATACCTCTGGGAGACGTATGACCGGCGGCTGCAAGAGCTGGTCGAAGGCGTGAAGGCAGGAACGGGGCTTCGGGTTCTCGAGGTCGGCAGCGGGTTTGGACATGATCTGGTGTGGACTGCAGCACAAGGGGCCAGCGCCGTCGGCGTAGATGTCAACTCGGAGTTCGTGAAGATATCCAGGCGAACGAGGACCCGGGTCGAAGAGCATATTGGGCGGAGGTTGGATGTCGATATTCGCCGAACGAATCTGCTCGCGATGGACGAAAAGGAAAAGTTCAACCTGATCTACATGAAGGATGTCTTTCATCACCTTGAGCCGCGCGACAAGGTGGTTTCCAAGCTGAGTGCGTTGCTCGCCCCGGGAGGACAGTTATTTATTGTGGAGCCGAATGCACTGAATCCCTTGATTCAATGGCAGATGTATCGGATTCGCGGCTTCAAGACCGTTGTCGAAAAGGTCGATGCCGCGACAGGAGAAAAGTTCTTGTTCGGAAATGAGCGGCTCGTTACCGGTGGAGGGATGCGACGGGCATTTGAACGGCACGGTGTGTACGGTCGCGTGCGGAGGATGCGCCTATTGCCAACCCGGCTGGCCGGACTTGCCTGGTTGGCGCGCTTGGCGCGCGGACTGGAACATTTCGGGTTCGAGCGCTTGGCGGTTCCGGGTTGCATCCATGCGATCTACTCCGGGCGCAAGGGCATATGAAGCTCTTATGCGACTCGACTGCAGATTGTGAAAGTGCAACCGCGTTCCTTTTGCCGGCTGGCTGGCATCGAAGGTAGGACAGACATATGGCCAAAGATTTCGGCGTGAGATGTCGGCATCCGGGCCGGGCGCGGAGACTGATAGCACGTCTTTCAGTCTTCGGCGAACCTGCCGCACTGGCGCTCGGTCGCTTCGGTGTGCTCATCCAGAAAATCGCAAACACGCTGCGCTTCGAGCATTTTTGGGCACGTCATGTGACTGCTGATCCGCGAACAATCGTCGTTCCCAGTTTCACGAAATCGCGCTCCAAGCACGAGATCTGGGATCTTGCGCTCGCCTGTGCACGGGACCTGGGGCACGTTGGGAAGATCCTCGAGTTCGGGACCAACAACGGCGGTTCCCTACGCTACTTCTGGCGCAACGTTCCTGAGTCCTTCACGCTTTACGGTTTCGACTGCTTCGAGGGTATTCCGGAGGAGTGGGACTCATTGCCCAAAGGTGCGATCAAGGGTTATGGGTTTCCTTCGGAGCTTTGGGCTGATGACCTGGCACTTCAGAAGACGATCGCGGAACAGGTCCGGCTGACGGGTGAATTCCCGCAGCCGACGCAGCCGAATATTCGCATAGACAAGGGGCTGTTCGCGCACTCCGTGCCACGGTTCTTGTGTGGCGGCGTGCCGCAAGACATTCGGCTGATTCATTTCGATGCGGACATCTACATGGGCACCCGACCGGTGCTGGATAGCATTTGCGGACAGCTCGGGTACCGCTACTACGTGCTATTCGATGAACTGTACTCAGTGAATCACGAGTTTCGTGCCTGGACGGAGTTTGTCGAGAATTTCAACGTCGAAAAATGGCGTGTCGTGGCGATTTCGGAAGATGGAGTGCAGGCCCTGTTCGAGGTGAACGGGGCATGAGGGCACTGGCATTCGGTGGCACGCGGCGACGCAATGCCTGGGGTGCGGGTTTGGCTCCGTCCGAGAAGATATGGATGTTGGGGTGGCTGTTCTGTGGCGCAGTCGTTTGGGGCTTGGTCCGGTCAACGCTGACCAATGGCGGAGTCGAGTACGACGGGGTCACCCGGGCGGTTCCTGTGGTGATATCAGTGGTCTTCATGCTGATCTTCGCCTATCCCGCCCTAAGATCAATCTGGTCGCCGGATCGACTTGTCTGGCTACTCGGGGCCTCTGTGACGATCGGGATATTACCTAAAGTGCCTCTGATGCCGTTTGCCCGCGAAGGGGTTCACCTCGTGCTTCTCGCTGGTGCAGTGGGATTAGTTTGTCGGCGTGTATGGCTCGGCAAAACAATTGCTACCTCGCCGCCTCTGCAGCTGTACTTCGCATATTTGGGGATATGCATGATTTCCATTCTTGTTTCGCAAGTCTCCGGTCTGGCCGGAGCTTGGGAGCTGAAGGTTGGCGTGGGCGAGCTGATTCTATACACCGCTTTCGGACTGGTCATTGCTGGGCTCGCTGCGGACCGCATTTCGGGTTCTGGCTCACCGGCGGTCACTCTGATTGACGGATTTGCCTGGGCCGCGATCGCCCAACTGTTGATTGCTCCCGTCGCCATTACTCTGGCTATCGTCAGTCCATTGGTGCCAGGCAACGACACCTTGTTTGGCATGGGCTATTGGGACCGGGTAAAGGTTACGTTTTCCGGGCCGGATCCGGCAGGTGTTTTTTTTGCCGCCTCCATCCCGCTACTGGTGTGGTGGGCAAGTCGTCAGCGGGTGCAGATTCCGCGAATGGCCGCAATGATCTACCTGCAACTGGCCCCCTGGTTTCTGATCGCATCCGGGTCGCGTACGGGACGGATTGCAATGTTGGTCGCTGTTGGTGCCTGCCTGTTCAGGCGCAGTTTTCGTCCATGGATCCTAAAGCTGTTACCATCGCTACTGGTCGCCTTCCTAATCGGATTTTTTTACCAATCCTTTCCCACGGCGCTGAAAGCGTTCGGATTGGCTGTTTCTGGCGTACTCCATTCCGTATTGAGCAGCGATGTGGTCAATTCGATATTTGGCAGCGATGCGGACATAGGTGCACAGACTGCCAGGGACCTATCAGGCATGAGTCTTCGAGGTCATTTTTTTCAGGATTCGGAGCGATGGAGGCTGATCAGTGAAACTTGGGAGTTTTTCTCAGCTGCGCCATTCTGGCGTCAACTGATCGGCTTTGGCGTTGGGGTCGGAGGCTATCGCTTGGCCAATTACCCAACATCCCACAATTTTTTCGATCTAGTGATCGAGACGGGACTGATCGGGGTTACGGTCTTTGCCGCCTTCGTCGCCGTCGTCGTTTTCCGCCTTGCTCGCATGGCTCGCCTTGCTGTTAATGAAACACAGGAGCCCGATGTCGCGTTCGCCATTCTAATTGGCCTGATCGCCGCTACTCTTGTAGCGGCAACGTACGAGATTCAGACCTGGGGTATCGTTATGGCAATTTATGCCATGGCGATTGCAGCGATTCACGCAGATCGTCCTTTGCGGGGCAAGTGACGCTGCCCCGGGTGAAATAGGCATGTGCGGCATTGCCGGGGTGGTCGTGCGTTCAGGGGTGTTGGTCGAGCGAGAGCGCTTGGCGAAAATGACCAACCACCTCACGCACAGGGGGCCTGACGGCATCGGCCTGTGGATATCTGACAACGGATCTGTTGGTCTTGGACACCGCCGCCTATCGATCATCGATCTCTCGGCGCTCGGCGCGCAGCCAATGGTTTCGCAGTCGGGACGCTATGTCATTACCTACAATGGCGAGATTTACAACTTCCGTGAGCTGCGCGAGGTACTGGAAGGCGCGGGGTATCGCTTTGTTGGCCACTCCGACACCGAAGTTGTACTTGCGGCGGTCGAGCTTTGGGGGGTGCGTCGATCATTGCCACGTCTACGCGGAATGTTTGCCTTCGCGATCTGGGACGAACAAGAGCAGCGACTGTGGCTCGCGCGAGACCGCATAGGCATCAAGCCGCTCTACTTTGCCGAAACTCCCGTGGGAGTGGTGTTTGCTTCGGAGCTTCGTGCAATACATGCATTCGGTGACACGGCGCAAGAAATTTCTGCTCACGGTTTGTCTGCCTACCTGCGTTATGGTTATATCCCCGGGCCGCTTACGATCTTCCGGGGTGTGACCAAGTTGCGACCAGGTGCATGCGTTAGCGTCAGCGGTGGCATGGTTCGTGAGACAGCAGACTATTGGAATATCGACGAGGTAGCGAGGCGTGGGGCCGAAGAACCAGTCGCGTCTGGCGAAGCCGCGTCTGTCGCGGATTTGGATCTGCACCTTCGGCAGTCGGTACGTGAGCATATGGTATCGGATGTGCCCATCGGTGCGTTCCTTTCCGGGGGCATTGACTCCAGCACGGTCGCCGCCCTCATGCAGGCCGAGAGCAAAGACCGGATCAAGACGTTTTCGATAGGCTTTGCGGAACAGGCCTACAACGAGGCGGGTTTCGCCGCAGCTGTTGCACAGCATCTCGGCACAGATCACACAGAACTTTATGTGGGAGACGACGACGCTCAACAGGTTATTCCGCAACTGCCGGACATATATGATGAGCCGTTTGCCGATGTCTCACAGATTCCTACCTATCTTGTGGCCCGTCTGGCACGCGAGCAGGTGAAAGTGGCACTGTCGGGTGATGGTGGCGATGAGCTGTTCGGCGGATACAATCGATACCTGTTCGTCAGCCGGTTCTGGAAAAGATTAGCGATAGTCCCGCGACCCGCTCGCGAATTTCTCCGGCGTTCCATGCAGCGGATAAGTCCGGATCGTTGGGATGCACTGTTTAACGCCATTACGCGTGTCGTACCGTTGCTCAGTTCGCCAGCGTTACCCGGCCAGAAAATGCATAAGGTTGCAGCTCTCCTGGGAGCGCGCAGCCTGCAAGAACTGCAGGATTCCGTCGTCTCTCAGTGGCCGCTGCCGCACCTGATTATGCGAGGTGAATGTGCCGTCGGCCCAACACCGACCATGGCCGAGTTGAATGCCTATGTAAGCGATCCCGTCGCCAGTCAGATGCTTTGGGATATGCACGTATATCTGGTCGACGATATCCTGACCAAAGTTGATCGCGCCAGCATGCATGTAGGTCTCGAGGCACGTGTGCCGCTACTCGATCATCGTGTGGTCGAGCATGCATGGCGTATTCCTCTAAGTTACAAGCTCCGTGGAGGGAGCGGGAAATGGATACTGAGACGTGTGTTGGAGAAGTACGTACCGCCGCAGCTGTTTGAACGTCCGAAAATGGGTTTCGGAATTCCGATCGACGATTGGTTGCGTGGCGGATTACGCGACTGGGCGGAGACATTACTCAGTCGTGAGCGGTTGGAGGAGGGCGGACACCTTCGGGCTGGACCGGTCCGCGATGTCTGGGTGCAACATTTAAAAGGGCGGATCAATCGCGGCGGTGCGTTATGGACCATCCTCATGTTTCAGGCATGGCGGGAGCGGATGCAAAAATGGGATTGAGGCGACTTCTGCCATGGTGGTCGCGCATGGCTGCCAAAATGTTCTTGGCGCGTATGCCGATACCTTACGGGTGGTGGCGGGCCTTGGGGATATTCCGCCACGGCGACATGCATGATCCGGTCCACGCCCACAAGGTCTTCAGGCACCACCTGCAGCGCGCATTCAATGGGGGGCTGCCACGGCAAGGGTTTACGTGCCTGGAGCTTGGTCCCGGTGATTCGTTGCTTTCGGGTCTGGTGGCACGGGCCCAAGGGGCATCACGCGTCTATATGGTCGATGCGGGCGACTACGTTGTTCGAGACATCGAACCTTACCGGCGCATGATAGGAGTGCTGCGCAATGCGGGAACACCCGTTCCAGAGGCAGAAACGGCTGCTAGCATCGACGAACTGCTAGCCGCATGCAATATCGTCTACCTGACAGACGGGATCCAATCGCTCTCGGAGATTCCCACGAGCAGCGTCGACTATGTGTGGTCTCAGGTCGTGTTGGAGCATGTTCCAAAGGTACAGTTTCAAGACATGTTGTTTCAGTTACATCGCGTTATGCGTGACGATGCAATGGGTTCTCACAGCGTGGACCTACGCGATCACCTGGGAGGGGGACTCAACAATCTGCGTTTTAGCGATCGAACCTGGGAAGGAGATTTCTTTCGCGATTCGGGCTTCTATACCAACCGGATTCGATATTCGGAAATGCTTGTCATGATGGAACAGGCTGGGTTTCAAATCGATGTGGTCCGTACCCAATGCTGGGAAACCCTCCCGACACCGCGATCGGTAATGGCAAGGCCCTATGCCTTGCTCGACGAGGATGAGCTGCGCGTGGCGGAGTTCGAGATATTGATGCGTCCCCGGAGCAAGGAAGCATCATTGACGGTGTCAGGATAACGTCGTTGCAGAGGATCTTGTTCCTCGTAACCGAGGATTGGTATTTCGCCTCTCACCGGTTGCCACTGGCGATGGAGATGGCGAGAGTGGGATACATGGTGTCGGTGGCAACAAGAGTGGGACGACACCGGGAGCATATCAATCGGGCCGGGATAAGGCTGATTCCCTTCAATCTCGGGCGGCGCTTCGCCAATCCGATTGTGGAACTCAGTATCCTGTGGCGTCTGATTCGTCTCTATCGACGCGAGCAGCCGACTGTCGTCTATCACGTTGGTCTAAAACCGGTGGTGTATGGGTCACTAGCAGCCCGGATCGCTGGGATCGCGGGACAAATTAACGCCATTGCGGGATTGGGATCTGTATTCTCGTCGCGCCGTTTCAAGGCAAGACTGGTGCGTCCGCTCCTCCAGGGTGTGCTGAGGCTGCTTTTGGCGGGTCGTAAGAGTCGGATTATCGTCCAGAATCGGGATGATCAGCGGGTGGTTCTGGAAATGATGCACCAGGATCCAGAACGAGTGGCGGTCATTGCCGGGGCGGGGGTCGATTTAAACCAGTTTGCCGTGACCGACGAGCCGGCCGGCACACCCGTAGTCCTATATGCGGGTCGCATTTTATGGGACAAAGGGGTCGGATACTTTGTCGAGGCAGCAAGGCGGCTGCGAAGCATGGGAATCGCGGCGCGCTTTGTTCTGGTGGGCACGCCAGATGAAGGAAACCCGAGCGCGGTCCCGTTAGCCCAGATTGAGAATTGGCAACGTGCCGCAATTGTCGAATGGTGGGGGCAGCACGACGACATGCCTGCGGTTTTTGCCGCCAGTCATATGGTGTGTCTCCCTTCATATTATGGAGAAGGGATTCCCAAGGTCCTTATCGAGGCAGCGGCGAGTGGGCGCGCCATCGTCACGACGGATATCGCTGGCTGTCGCGAAATCGTGCGACACGAGACAAACGGACTGTTGGTTTGTCCGCATGACGTCGATGCGCTCGCCAACGCACTTGCGAGACTCATCGCTAGTCCGGAAGAACGGCGTCGGATGGGCACGGCGGGTCGGAAGATCGCCGAGGCCGAGTATGGGTTGGAGTTGATAAATCGGCAATCGCTGGCAGTAGTCGAGGCTGTAGCGGCGTGAGCACGGCGCTTGTTACCGGTGCCACCGGGTTCGTTGGTCGCCGACTTATCCATGTATTGCGGACGAAAGGGGGTCGGATTGTTGCCGTGACCCGCGATCCGGCGCGAGTCGTCGAGTTGTGGCCTAATGGTTCGGTCGCAGAATTTCGAGCGGATTTGACTACTTCCAATAATCTTGAAGAGGCGTGCAGCAACGTTGATTCCGTGTTTCATCTCGCCGGGTATGCGCACGCCGCCGATCAGGACAGTCCGGACGCCGAGCGGCTGCACCGCGAAACGACGGTGCGCGGCACCGAGTCGCTGCTCGAGGCCGCGGCGAAGGCGGGTGTACGGCGGTTCATATTCCT
>Ga0209536_100002100_pt1 | contig 32429 bp, 31 predicted proteins | sample DeeMarSeWOR28_12_FD_187461 | JGI IMG/M metagenome (GOLD analysis project Ga0209536, IMG submission 187461) | Marine sediment microbial communities from White Oak River estuary, North Carolina - WOR-2-8_12 (SPAdes) (version 2) | ecosystem: Environmental > Aquatic > Marine > Intertidal zone >... | reverse complement strand
GTTCTGGTTGCCTGTGCCCTGACGGCAAATGCGCAGACGAGCGCAGCGGGCGATGACCTGGCGGGCACGCGGCCGAACTTCGGTGGCGACCCCGATGAGATTACCGTGGGCCTCGGCCTGCTGGATATCTCCGAGATCAATGATCGAGAGCAGGTTTTCGTGGCGGACATCTTCGTCATGGTCGAGTGGCGCGATCCCAGGCTTGCACTGGATGATGATGTGGGTGCTGCGCTGCGAACCGTGACGCTTGACCAGATCTGGAACCCGAGCCTGACGCTCGTCAACAACCGCGGCCTCGATCTCCTGCTGCCGGAAGTGGCGACAGTGGACAGGCAGGGTCACGTTACTGTCCGTCAGCGGCTCGCAGGCCAGCTGGCTGTCGACCTCGATCTCCGCGAGTTTCCGTTTGACACGCAACGTCTCCCGATCGAGATCGTGTCCTATCAATACTCACAATCAGAGATCTATTTCTCCGAAGAAAGCAGGATGGTCGCCGATCTCGACAACATGAGCGATGATACCTGGACATACGAGGCGCTCGAACCGGAATTGTCCGAGTTCAGTCTCCACGAAGGCGACCGCGGCACGCCCATGTTGACTTTTGCCATCATGGCGGAACGCGAGGCGGCCTACTATGTCTACACGCTGGCGCTGCCCATGACGCTCATCCTGTTCCTTGCCTGGATGACGCACTGGCTGCCGGTGGACGTAGTCCCCGCTCGCATGGGCACGGCAAGTGCGACGGTATTCTCGCTGATCGCGTTCGGCGTCAGTTTTCGCCTGACACTGCCGAAGATCGCGTATCTCACCGTCGCGGATCGCTTCGTGCTCTACTCGACGTTCCTCGTGCTCGTCTCGCTCGCGATCATTGTCCTGACCATACGCTGGGCGAATACCGACCGAAAAGAGGCCGGTGAGCGCCTGGCGCGACGTGCGCGAGTGGCATTCCCGTTGCTCTACGGTGTCGTCGTCCTGCTGACTTTCGTGGCATGAGTGAACAACAGACCATGAATACCGCGAGAAGAACCGTTGGCGTGCTCGGCGGTATGGGCCCGGAAGCGACGGTCGATTTCATGGCCAAGGTGATCGCGCTGACGGACGCCACTTGCGACCAGGACCACGTTCGCATGCTCGTCGACCACAATCCGCATGTGCCGAACCGCCAGGACGCGATCCTGGGCGACGGGGAAGACCCGGGGCCTGCGCTCGCCGCCATGGCCGCCGGGCTCGAAGCCAGTGGCGCGGACTTTCTCGTCATGCCGTGCAACACGGCGTACGCGTTCGAAGACGCGATTCTCGCGGCGACCCACATACCGCTGATCAGCATCGTCGGCGTGTCGATTGCCGCGGCGCAGGAACGTGCGCCGGGCGTGAATCGCATCGGCCTGCTGGTCACCGACGGGTGCCTGAAATCCGGTATCTACCAGTCCGGCCTCGAAGCGGCGGGGCTCGAGGCGGAGCTGCCTGCGGTGGACGAACTCGGCAAACTCATGACGCTGATCAGGTCGATCAAGGGCGGCAAGCGCACGGAGGACACGGCGCGCGGCATGGCGGCCCTCGCCGACGCGCTTGTTTCGCGCGGCACGGGCGCAATCATCGCGGCCTGCACCGAGATTCCGCTGGTGCTCGACCAGGACGCGGTCAGCGTGCCGCTGATATCCTCGACCGACGCGCTTGCCGAGATAACGGTCAAGCTCGCCACCGGTGAGATACCGCTGCCCGACTGCCTGTAACTCTCGAGAGAACTCACTATGCACCTGTCACGATTCCCCCGCGTATCGCTCGCCCACCTGCCCACGCCGCTGGAACACCTGCCGCGGCTGAGCGAACACCTCGGCGGCCCGCAGATCTGGGTCAAGCGCGACGACTGCACCGGGCTCGCCACGGGCGGCAACAAGACCCGCAAGCTGGAGTTTTCGATGGCCGCGGCGCTCGAGGAGGGTGCGGACACGATCGTTACGGTGGGCGCATACCAGTCGAACCACGTGCGCCAGGCCGCGGCCGCCGCCTGCAAGCTCGGGCTGCGCTGCGAGGTCCTGCTGGAACATCGCGTCGACAAGCCCACGGACGATTATCTGCAGTCCGGCAACGTGCTGCTGGATCACCTGTTCGGCGCCAATATCCGCGAGTACCCGGCGGGCACGGACTTCGACGCCGCGATGGCGGAGGTCGTAGCCGAAGTGAACGCGGCGGGCGGCAACGGTTACATCATTCCAGGTGGCGCATCCAACAAGATCGGTGCGCTCGGCTACGTCAACTGCGCGCTGGAACTGGTGAACCAGGCCAATGAGCGCGGTCTCGTGATCGACCATCTCGTCACCGCGACGGGCAGCGCCGGCACCCAGGGCGGTCTGATCGTCGGCCTGAAAGCCATGAACGCCAATATTCCGCTGCTCGGCATCGGCGTCAGCGCGCCCAGGGACGTGCAGGAACAGAAAGTGTACGAACTCGCCGGCGAAACGGCCGCGTACATCGGCGCCCCCGGTGTCGTCGGACGTGACGACGTGATCGCGAACTGCGACTACGTGGGCGAGGGCTACGGCATCCCGACGGAGGCTATGAACGAAGCCGTTCTTCTGCTCGCCCGCCTCGAAGGTTTGCTGTTCGATCCCGTTTACAGCGGCAAGGCGCTGGCAGGCCTGATCGATCTCGTCGGCAAGGGGCATTTCGAGGACGCGAAGAACATCGTGTTCCTGCACACGGGCGGGTCGGCGGCCCTGTTCGCCTACAAGAGCCAGCTGCGGACGGACTGAACGGACGTGGCCGGGCTAATTGACGACATCGTCGGCATCGTCGGCGCAAAAGGTGTACTGACCGGCGCGGACGTCGCGGCGCGGCCGGCGTCCTGGCTGCGCCCGGAGCCGAGCAGGGCGAAAGCGATCGTGCGGCCGGCGAATACCGGCGAGGTCGCCGCGGTAATGAAGCTTTGTCATGCGGCCGGGCAGGTCGTGATTCCCCTCGGCGGCAATACCGGGCTCGTCGAAGGCGCGACGGCAGGCGAGGACGACATCCTGCTGTCGCTGGAGCGCATGAGCGCGGTGGAGTCGCTCGACGAGACCGCCTGCACGTTGACGGTAGAGGCGGGCGTGCCCCTGCACACGGTGCAGGAGCGGGCGGCCGAAGCCGAGCTCATGTTCCCCGTGGATTTCGGGGCTCGCGGCAGCGCACAGATCGGCGGTGCGATCGCGACGAACGCCGGCGGTAACGCCGTGATCCGCTACGGCATGATGCGCGAGCAGGTACTCGGGCTCGAAGCCGTGCTCGCCGACGGCACGGTCGTGTCGTCGATGAACCGGCTGCTGAAGAACAATGCGGGTTACGACCTCAAGCAACTTTTCATCGGCACCGAGGGCACGCTCGGCATCATTACGCGCGCCGTGCTGCGCCTGCGGCCCGCGCTGCGCAGCCGCAACACCGCGTTCGTCGCGGTGGACGACTACGCAAACGTGCCCCTGCTGCTGAAAAGCCTCGGCAGTTCGCTCGGCGGCAGCCTGACCGCGTTCGAGGTACTGTGGGAGGACTTCTACAACACCGTCGTCGTCGAACGCGACCGGCACGCGCCGCCGGTCGAGGCGGGGCACCCGTGGTACGTGCTCATCGAGGCGCGCGGCGGCCAGCAGGAGGAGGATGCCGAGCGATTCCAGGCGGCGCTCGAGGAAGCGCTCGAGGCCGAACTGATCGTCGATGCCGCGTTCGCGAGCGGCGCGAAACAGCGTGAGGCGATGTGGGCGATCCGCGACGACATCGACGGCCTTGCCGAAATACTCGACCCCGTCATGGCCTTCGACGTCAGCCTCCCGATTGCATACACGGCGGATTACGTTTCGGCCGTGAAGCAGCGCCTGAACCAGCGCTGGCCCGACACGTTCCGCGGCACCTCGTTCGGCCACCTCGGCGACAACAACCTGCATTTCCTGCTGACCGTCGGCAGCAAGGATCACGACGAGCAGCGCGAGGTCATGGACATCGTCTACGACGAGCTGAAGCCCTACCGCGGCTCGATCTCCGCAGAGCACGGCGTCGGGCTCGAAAAGCGCGCGTATCTCGGCGTGACGAGAAACGAGACGGAAGTGGCGCTCATGCGCTCCCTGAAGCAGGCACTCGATCCGCAGGGTCTGCTGAATCCCGGCCGGATCTTCTGACCGCGGCCCGTGCATTTTGAGTGCGGGCGCGCGTACCATTCGCGTATGCAGCCGATACTCGACGTCAAAAACCTCAACAAGACCTACGCAGGGGGCTTCGAGGCGCTGAAGGACGTCAGTCTCGAGATCGAGCGCGGCGAGATCTTCGGCCTGCTCGGTCCGAACGGCGCCGGCAAGACGACGCTGATCAATATCGTCTGCGGCATCGTCAACCCGACGAGCGGTACCGTGCTGGTCGGCGGCAACGACATCGTCACCGGCTTCCGGGCGACGCGCGCGATGATCGGACTGGTGCCGCAGGAGTTGCCGGTCGAAACCTTCGAGTCCGTCTGGAACACGGCGAGCTTCAGCCGCGGCCTGTTCGGCAAGCCGCCCAACCCGGAGCACATCGAGAAAGTACTGCGGTCGCTGTCACTCTGGGACAAGAAAGACAGCCCGATCATGGGCCTCTCCGGCGGTATGAAGCGCCGCGTCCTGATTGCAAAGGCGCTTGCCCACGAGCCCGAGCTTCTGTTCCTGGATGAGCCGACCGCGGGCGTGGACGTCGAGCTGCGCCAGGCCATGTGGAACGTCGTTCGCGAACTCCGGGAATCGGGTGTCACCGTGATCCTCACGACGCACTACATCGAGGAAGCCGAGCAAATGGCCGACCGCGTGGGCGTGATCAATCACGGCGAGGTGATACTCGTGCGCGAGACGGAGAGCCTGATGCGCGAGCTGGGAAAGAAGCAGCTGTTCCTGATGCTGAACGAGCCGCTGCCGGAGATTCCCCCGGCCCTCTCGCAATTCGAGCTGGAGCTGGGGAGCGACGGCAACGAGCTGATCTATACCTATGACTCGCAGCGTGAGCGAACCGGTATCACTACGCTGCTTGGCGAGCTCGAGAAGGAAGGTATCGCCTTCCACGACCTGAACACGTCGCAGAGCTCGCTCGAGGAGATATTCGTCGACCTGGTGAAGAGAGAGCAATGAACTTCCAGGCCGTGAAATCGATATACCGGTTCGAGATGGCGCGCATGCGCCGCACCGTCGTGCAAAGCATCGTTGCGCCGGTGTTGTCGACGTCGCTGTATTTCGTGATCTTCGGCGCGGCCATCGGTTCGCGCATCACCGAGATCGACGGCGTCAGTTACGGCTCGTTCATCGTGCCGGGCCTCATCATGCTTGCGATCCTCACCGAAAGCATTTCGAATTCGTCTTTCGCAATCTACTTCCCGAAGTTCACCGGCACGATTTTCGAGATCCTGTCGGCGCCGGTGTCGTTCATCGAGATCCTGCTGGGCTACGTCGGCGCGGCGGCAACGAAGTCGATCATCATCGGCGGAATCATCCTGGCGACGGCGAGTTTCTTCGTGGATATCCATGTCGCTCATCCCGTGGTGATGGTGCTGTTCCTCGTGCTCACCTCGATTTCGTTCAGCCTGTTCGGCTTCATCCTGGGTATCTGGGCCGACGGCTGGGAGAAGCTCACGATCGTGCCGATTCTCGTGATCATGCCGCTGACGTTCCTGGGCGGCACGTTTTACTCGATCAGCATGCTGCCGCCGGCCTGGCAGACGATCAGCCTGTTCAACCCTGTCGTCTATCTCGTGAGCGGATTCCGCTGGAGTTTTTACGAGAATGCGGACGTCCACGTGGGGCTCAGCCTCGGCATGACGGTCTCGTTCCTGGTCGCGTGCCTGCTGGTCATACGCTGGATATTCAAGACGGGTTACAAGCTGCGGAGCTGATGCCGGGCTTCCGCCCATCAGGCGGCCCGGTCATTTCTCTCCCTCATGGCTCGCTGCGCTTCGCTTGCTGCGCTTTACTTCGGTCGAAAAACGCCCGAGCCGCCTGATGGGCTTGCGCTACCGGTGATCCATCGTGTATTCGTCGATGACATCTTCAATTGCCGCGGCACAGACCCGGCAGAAGTAATCCGTTCGGGTAAACATCAGGCAGTTCATCTCGGACCGATAAAAACCCTCGGCTTCGTAATTTGCGCCTTCGAACGCGCCGATTGCGTCCTTGTGCTGCGACTTGCTGAACAGCTTCTCAGTGAACTCCTTCGTGTATCGGAACAATGCATTCATCTCGTCTTCCGACACGTTTGCGGCCCGCATCTCCGCGCGCCGCTTCTGCACGGCAATTGAGTGTTCTTCGAACTCCGCTTTCGGCCAGGGCGTAGGCAGCGGCGTATTCGGCGTGACAAGGTGTTTCCACTTGAGCTCAGCCGGATCGAGCAGGGCCGTCACGTTGGGCTCATAGGGTTCCACGATGCTCGCCGGCGCTTCATAAGCGACGGCGCTCGTGTAGTACTCGTCGGCGAGACCGGCGAAGTGGTGGCCGAATTCGTGGACGAAGAGGTAGGGTGCCCATTCGTTGTCGGCGGCCGCAGTGCTGAACAGGCCGTAGATGCCGCCGCCGCCGTAGACTTCGGTATTGGTCAGGATCTCGATGAAATCATAGGGCGTGGAAGAGGCAATGCGGCGCATGCTCGTGTTGTCGAAAGTCAGCACGTAGCGCTCGGAGCGGAACGCGTCATAGGTCGTGCCGACCGGAGAATCGCGGTAGGTATTCGTCGAAGGCCGGGATACACCGGACTCGGCCGATGCGGGGGCAAGCGCCCACACATTGAAGTCGTCCTTGCGTTCCTTGAACGGCGAGGTAGCGAACAGCATGTTCCCGAGTTCCCGCGCGCTGGCGATGAACCTGTCCTGCTCCTCTTCCGTGTAGCCATCACCGAGGATCAGCAGATCGACCTTCGTGGCCGGGTCGCCGTTGTCCAGGATCGCGACCACGCGATCGGCATAGGCCGCCGACTCGCGGTGCACCATGTAGTCGTTCGGGTCGACGGGCAAGCGCCAGATCTCCTCGAATTCGTTACGCGCATTGCGCTTGCTGAGTACCAGCTCGAACTCGTCCGCCTGCGCGGGGAATCGCACCGACTCGTGGTAGCTGCGGTTCATGTGCTGGGCTTCGCGCGTCGTCTCCCATTCGCCATAGATGCTGCTGAAGCTCCGCGACCAGGCGACGGCCCCCGTGTCCGGGTCGGCAATCTCGAACAGGTATTTTCCCCGCAGCGTCTTGTCGATCGGGCGCTGCATGTTGCCGGTCCACGGCAAGGGCTCCAGCACGACCCGGTCGAGACTGAACATCTCCGTCTCGTGATTGCCCGAGTGATAGAAGTCGATACGCATTGTGGCCGGCGCTTCGGCCAGCGCGGGGGTGGTCAGGAGAGAGGAAGCCAACAAGAGTAATACGGTTCGTTCGACGCTCATTCCGGATCCTTGCAGGGATAGCTACTGTCTTTATAGCAAATACGGTTCACGTATACTGGCGCGGTGCACCGCTACGTCACAATGCTCGCGCTCATCATCGCGGGCGAAATCGTATTCGGGCTGCCGTTTCACACGGCGCGCTTCTTCCGGCCGACACTGCTCGAGGTATTCGGCTTCACGAATACGCAACTGGGGGACCTGTTCGCCGTCTACGGCATTACGGCGATGATCTCGTATTTTCCCGGCGGTGCGCTTGCCGACCGTTTTCCGGCGCGCTCCCTGCTCACGGCCTCGCTGTTCGTGACGGGCGCGGGTGGCCTGTTCATGGCCACGATCCCGGCGGCGATGCCGATGGCGCTGCTGTACGGTTTCTGGGGCGTGACCACGATCTTCCTGTTCTGGGGCGCCCTGATCCGTGCGACACGCGAGTGGGGCGGACAATCCACCCAGGGGCTCGCGTTCGGCGTGCTGGAGGGCGGGCGCGGTCTCGTGGCGGCGCTCGTCGCGAGCCTGGCGCTCGCAATCTTCGCGACGATCATGCCGGACAATGTCGCCCTCGCAAGCGACGATGTGCGGCGCGCCGGCATGCAGAGCATCATCCTCGTCTACACGGCGGCGGCATTCATCGCTGGCGTGCTTACCTGGGTCACGGTACCCGTGCCGGACGCGCAGGGGTACAGGAATCCGCATCCGCTGCGCGGCATGGCGCTCGTGCTGCGAAGGCCCGTGATCTGGGCGCACGCGGCGGTCATCGTCTGCGCGTACTGCGGGTACAAGGGGCTCGACAACTACTCCCTTTATGCGGTGCAGGTGCTCGGCATGGACGAGGTCCGCGGCGCCGCGCTGTCGACGTATGGCGGCTGGATTCGGCCGTTCGCCGCGATCATCGCCGGCATCGTTGCCGATCGCGTCAACGCCGCGCGTTCGATTGGGGTCTGTTTTGGCGTGCTGGCGATCTCATGGACCCTGCTCGGCCTGTCGTCTGCCGATGCCGCGGCCCTGAACCTCGTTTACCTGAACCTGTTCGTGACCTTCTTCGCCGTGTTCGCGCTGCGCGGCATTTATTTCGCGTTGCTCGAGGAAAACCGTACGCCACCGTATCTGACCGGCGCGGCCGTCGGCCTGGTATCGCTCATCGGCTACACACCGGAAATCTTTTTTGCGCCGATTACCGGCCGGATTCTCGATGCGAATCCGGGCGTCGTCGGGTTCCGGCATTATTACCTGTTTCTCGCCGGCATCGCGGTGCTCGGGATACTCGTCGTGCTGGCGCTGCTGAAGCTGCGCAGCAAAGGTGATCTCTGGCCTGCGGAGGAATCCGGTTCCGGCGTGAAATGACCGGCATTCGACTTATAACAAACCTTGCTTGTCTCGCTTTCGCGCGAAGACCATAATCGAGCGCCACACAATACCGGGGGACATTTCATGAACAAATGGTTACTCGTGTTTTCCGCTGCGCTCGTCATGGCCGTGCAGCCGGCCGTTGCCGACGAGGATAAGCTTGCGGCGGTGCTCGCCGCACAACCCGCTGAAGCGAAAGCCCGCTACCAGTACCGGCATCCGCAGGAGACGATCGAGTTCTTCGGCATCGAGCCGGGCATGACGGTGGTCGAAGGCTTGCCGGGTGGCGGCTGGTACACCAGGATCCTGCTGCCGTATCTGGGCAGCGAGGGGCACCTGGTCGGTGCAAACTACCCGCTGGACCTGTGGCCCAACTTCCCGTTCGCCAACGAAGAGTTCATGGCCGAGATGTCGCAGTGGCTGGAGAACTGGCCTGCCGGCGCCGAGGAATGGCGTGGCGAGGACGGCGCGAGCGTCGATGCATTCTGGTTCGGCGCCATGCCTGAAGACATGGCAGGCACGGCTGACGCCGTGTTTTTCGTCCGCATGCTGCACAACGTGTGGCGCTTCCAGTCGGAAGGCAAGGGCGATTATCTCGACATGGCGCTCAAGGATGCCTACGACGTTCTCAAGCCGGGTGGCGTTCTCGGCGTGGTGCAGCATCACGCGCGCGACGCCATGTCGGACGAGTGGGCGAACGGCTCACACGGTTACATGAAAAAGAAATTCGTCATCGACAGGGTCGTCGCTGCCGGTTTCGAGTTCGTGGACGAGAGCGATATCAACGCCAATGACAAGGATCAGCCGTCGAACGATGACATCGTCTGGCGCCTGCCGCCGAGCTACGCGACCAGCCGTGACAACGAGGAACTCAAGGCGAAGTACGCCGCGATTGGCGAGTCCAACCGCATGACGCTGAAGTTCAGGAAGCCGCAATAGCGCTTACAGTACGCGCCGCTCGTATTCGGCTTCGAGCGGCGTGTGCGTCTTCCAGAAGGGGCGCGGTTCCCGGCCCGAGAGCAAGTCTTCGAGTATGTCGAGATGCGTGTGCCAGCCGGCCGAGACGTCCACGACTTCTCTCTCCGAGTCCAGCTTGCGGTGTGTCAGCACCAGGCGGACCCGGTCCCCGGCTTCCGACAACTCGAAACAGACTTCTGAATTCTCGTCTTCGAAGTTCCACGTGTAGGCAAGCAGTCGCGGCGGATCACACTGCGTGACGATGCCGTCGAACGAAATGTCCTCGGAATACTCCCGGTATTTTTGCGGCGGGTCGATATCCGGTAGCGTCGACAACGATCCGTTGTTGAATCGCAGCTCGACCTTGCCGCCGACTTTCAACTCCGTGTTGCCGCCCGCGAACCAGGTTGCGCGCTTGCTGCCATCGCTCAGGTATTCCCACACGCGCTCGATCGGGCCCGGCAGCAGGCGCTCGAAGCGCACCGTGGATGCATCAATACGTTCGCCATAGTGTGTCATCGTCTTGCCCCCTTCAGTTCGGATCATTGAGGGCGCGCTCGAGGTCGTCGAGACGCGCGCTCCAGAAGCGCCTGACGCTCTCCAGCCATTGTTCCAGTTCGTCGAGCCCCTCCGCATTCAGGCGGTAGATACGGCGCTGCGCGTCCTTGCGCACGGAAACGAGCCCCGATTCCCGCAGAACCTTGAGGTGCTGGGAAACGGCCGGGCGGCTCATCTCGAACTGATCGGCGAGATCACCGAATGCGGATTCGCCGTCTGCCAGCGTCTCGATGATGCGCCGACGGGTCGGGTCGGCCAGTGCCAGGAAAGCGTCCATGACCTTATGATAAGCATTAACTTAATTAAGTCAATACTTAAGCGCGGTCCGACCCCATTTCAGGCCATATCGAACAGCAGCAATTCCGCGTCGCCCGTGGCTTTCGCGGTGATCGCCGGCTGATCGACCGCTGCCACGGCATCGCCCGCCTCGAGCGGTTCGCCGTCGATCTCGACGGCGCCCCTGACTACCTGCACGAATCCCCGCCGGCGGCCCTCGAAGCGGAAGTCGATCGACTCCCCGGCATCGAGCACCGTGGACCAGAGGTTGATGTCCTGGTGGATCGTGAGCGAGCCGTCGCGGCCGTCGCGCGAGCCGACGAGGCGCCACTGGTTGTGTTTCTCTCCGGCGGGGAACAGCTTCTGCTCGTAGCCCGGCTCGAGACCGTTTTGCTCCGGCAGGATCCATATCTGCAGCAGGTGTGCCGTGTCGGTTTCCGAGGCGTTGAACTCGCTGTGCAGCACCCCCGTTCCCGCAGTCATGCGCTGCAGCTCCCCTGGCCGGATCACGGAGCCGTTACCCATGCTGTCTTTGTGCTGCAGGGCACCGTCGACCATGTAGGTAACGATCTCCATGTCCCGGTGGGGATGGGTACCGAAGCCCTTGCCGGGCTCGATCCAGTCCTCGTTGATGACGCGCAGCTTGCCGAAGCCCATCATCGACGGGTTGTGGTAGTCGGCGAACGAGAACGTATGCCTGCTCTTCAGCCAGCCGTGGTCGGCTGCGCCGCGTGATTCAGAACGTATGACATCGATCATCGGTTTCTCCAGGATGAGTTGCGAAGGAGTGCGTCAGGCGCTGCGCAGCCGCGCAACGATGGGCACCTGCAGCGCAAACTTGCCCGGGCCGAGCAGTGCCTGTACGACGGCTGCGACCGCGAGGAACGCCGGGTATTCCCAGCCGCCATTGGCGTTGCTGAAGACCCAGCCCGAGCCGAAGTGCACGTAAACAGCGCCGAGCAGGACCGGCAGCAGCGCGATCGAAACCGCGGGCACTGCGACGCCCGCAAGCAGCAATAGGCCGCCGCCGATCTCGGCGAACGTTACGATGTAGGCGAGCCAGCCAGGAAAGCCGACCTGCTCGAAAAAACCAACGGTGCCGGGCAGCGTGAACACCATTACCTTGAGCAATCCATGGGCGACGAACATCGTGCCGAGGGCGAGGCGCAGCAGCAGCGCTGCAATGTCCGTGTTCTGATTCATTTCCTGTCTCCTGTGTGCGTGGTAATTGCGTGACGTTCAGGCAACGCGGCTGTCGAGCCGTGGAGCCGTGTGAATGAGCTCGGCGATACGAACCCGGGCCGCGTCGATGGATTCTTCGGCCTTGCTGATGAGCTGCTCGGCTGCGATCACCTCGACGTCCGTGATGCCGATGAAGCCCAGCATATGCCGCAGGTAGGGCGTGGCGAAGTCCAGCGCACTATCGACCGGCACACCACCCGAAGCGATGACGACAAACGCCTTCTTGCCTTCCAGCAGTCCCCTGGGGCCGTTCTCCGTATAGCGGAACGTGAGCCGCGCGCGGGCCACCATGTCGATCCACGCTTTCAGCGCGGCGGGCACGCCGAAGTTGTAGATCGGCGCGCCGATGACCAACACGTCGGCGGCCCTGAGTTCGGCGACGAGTGCGTCCGACTGCGCGAGTACCGCGCGTTGCTCGGCGCTGCGTTCTTCCTCCGCCGTGAAGTTCGCGTTGATCCAAGACTCGTCGACAAATGGCAGGGCCTCTTTCAGGTCGCGCCGCGTGAGCTCGATACTGCCGTGGCGCTCTTCCAGCGCGCCGATGAGATCGGCGCTCAGCATGCGGCTCACGGAGCCGTCGTTCCTGCCGCTGGCCGCGACTTCCAGTACCTTGAGCGGTGTATTGCGGGTGGTTTCTTGCATCAGTTTGTCTCCAGTGTCCTTGCCCGAGGCAGGTCGTTTACGTTGGAGGGCAGTCTGACTATTGATATGAAAAAGATAAACCGTATTATTGAGACAAGATTGTTCTTCAGGAAGCAACAATATGCGCCGCTTCAGCGACCTCGAGGCCTTCATTGCCGTAGTCGAATCCGGCAGCTTCACCGCGGCCGCCGAGCGGCTCGATATCGCCAAGTCGGCGGTGAGCCGCCGCGTTTCGGCGCTGGAAGAACGGCTCGGCGTGCAGTTGCTGCGGCGGACGACCCGGCGTCTCAACCTCACCGAGACGGGCAAGAGTTTTTACGAGCATAGCGCGCGCATCCTCGCCGACCTCGACGAGGCCGAGGCGGCGGTGCTGCAGGAGCACGGTGAGCTGCGCGGCAACCTGCGCGTGGCGTTGCCGCTGTCTTTCGGTGCGCGGCACATGTACAGGCCGATCGCGGAGTTCAGCCGGCGGCACCCGCGGGTGAATTTCGACCTCGACCTCAACGACCGCCGTATCGACCTGGTCGCGGAGGGCATCGATCTCGCCGTGCGCATCGGCCGGCTGGCCGACTCGACGCTGATTGCGCGGCGCCTGTTCGAGGCACGTACCGTGGTATGCGCCTCCCCGGCGTACCTCGAGCAACGTGGCACGCCGCAATCGCCCGACGACCTCGTGGACCACGACTGCCTGGTTTACAGTAACCTGCCGGATCCGACGAAATGGGTTTGCACTGACCCCGAGGGCGTACGTCACTCCATCGACGTGCCGGTGACGATGGCGGCGTCGAGCGGCGATTTCCTGTGCGCGTCCGCAACCGAGGGGCTGGGGCTCGTTTTGCAGCCCACCTTCATCGCCGGCGAGTCGATCAGTCGTGGCGACCTGCAGCCCGTGTTGACCGACTACGAGTGGCCCGTGACGCCGGCGTATGCGATCTACCCGCCCACGCGGCATCTCTCCTACCGCGTGCGCGAGTTCATCGATTTCCTGGCCGGGTATTTCGCGGGCGTGCCGTACTGGGACCGCGACTGCTGCTAGCCGCAATACTGAAGGCGAGGCAGAGCTGTCCCGCGTAGTACAGCGGCAGTCCGAAGATGTAGGTCGGGAATGGCGGCTCGGTGAAACGCAGAGCCGCGACGGACAGGTCGGAGAGGTAGAAGAGGCACGCACCGGAAACGATCAGCGGGGTGGCGCCGGCGCCCAGCGTCCCGAAAGCCGTGATGACCATCAGGCTGATGACCGCGGTGTAGAAACGTACCGGCCATACGAGCTCCGGCGGCAGGTAAGGCTGCAGCCAGAGCATCACCGCGGCCGCGATAACGACGACGGGCACGGCCGCGCCGAGGGTCCAGCGTCGTTCGACGCCTGCGGTAATGAACGCGGTTATGTAGGCGATATGTGCGAGCAGGAAACTCGAAAGCCCGAGCAGGAACCAGTGTTGCGAGGAGCCTATCAGGAACGCGTCGCCGAACCAGGACAACACGAGCCCTGCGAGCACAAGGGCCCCGTAGCGGGACGCCAGCGCGCCGGCGGAAACGGCCATGAGTACGAACGCTGACGAGGCGGCGAGCTTCGCGACAGCGGCAACCGCGGTCTGATCCAGCAGCAGCGCGACGACGAGAGCGACGCAACCTGCGCCGCAAATATAGGCCAGTGCGATGCTTGTGCGGTCTGGGATGCTGGCGAACGACAATTGCTCTACCCCCGGGGCGCGGACTATAGTTTTCGAAAATAACAGATCGGGGGAAGTCAATCGTGCGCATTGATCGATCGGCTGCGATATACGCAATCGTTGCATTGACGATGGCTTCGTGTTCCGGGGGCGAACGGCCCGAACAGCAACCCGTGGCATCCGAATTCCAGAAGCAGCTGCAGATGCAGCTCATCAAGGCCAGGCCGGGCGACGTCATCACGATTCCCGAGGGCGTGCATGCCATCAATCGCGGACTGTCCCTGAACGTCTCGGGCGTCACGCTGCGCGGCCTCGGCATGGACAAGTCCATACTCTCCTTCAAAGACCAGGTGCAGGGGGCCGAGGGCCTGCTCGTCAATGCCAGCGATTTCACGATCGAGGATCTCGCGATCGAGGATACGGCGGGCGACGCGCTGAAGATCAACGAGGGCCGCAATATCGTGATCCGGCGCGTGCGCACGGAATGGACCAACGGCCCCGACGAGGAAAACGGCGCCTACGGCATCTACCCGGTGCAGGCGGAAAACGTGCTGCTCGAAGACAGTGTCGCGATCGGCGCATCCGACGCCGGCCTTTACGTCGGCCAGTCGCGCAACGTCGTCGTCCGCAACAATCGCGTGGAATTCAACGTCGCCGGCATAGAGATCGAGAACACCGTGCACGCCGACGTCCATGGCAACGTGGCCAGCAACAACACGGGCGGCATACTCGTGTTCAACATGCCCGATCTGCCGAATCCCGGTCACAGCACGCGCGTATTCGGCAACGAGGTCGTCGGCAACAACACCGCGAACTTCGGCGCCGAGGGCACGCCGGTCGCGAGCGTGCCGGCGGGGTCGGGCATCGTGATCAATTCGAATGACCGGGTCGAGATCTTCGACAACGTCATCACCGATAACGACACCGCCAACATCATCATCAGCAGCTATTTCGCCACGGGTTACCAGGGCACGCGCGACATGGCCGACGACTACGACCCCTACCCGGAAACCATTTACGTGTACGGCAATACGCTGTCGGGAGGCGGCTCATCGCCGGACGGGCTCGATCTCAAGGCGCTGAAGGTCGCCAAGTTCGGCTTGACCGGCAGCTTTCCCGACGTGCTCTGGGACGGCTACGTCAATACCGACAAGGCGGACGAGAACGGCAGGCTGCTGCCGGAATTCGCCATCTGTGTCGATAACGGCACCGCCGACGTGCTCAACGTCGACCTCGGCAACGGCAGCGAGAACATCGTGATCGGCGACGAGCAGCATCGCTGCACGCACGAGAAGCTGCCCGCCGTGATGCTTGCCGCGCCGCTGTTCTGAGTATGCAACGATGTCTGCCCGCGATGCTCCTGCTCGCAGCCGCTGTCGCTGCGTGCAGCAAGCCGCCTCCGGTGGTGGTGCACCCGGCGGACGCGCCGCCCGATCGTCTCAGCGACTGGGGGGTCGTGCTGGCGGATGGCCGGGCCCTCGAGCTCAACGCCGGTGTGACTCCCTACGAGCTGAACATGCCACTGTTCAGCGATTACGCGCTCAAGCTGCGCAGCGTGTGGCTGCCGACGGGCACGGCGGTGCAGTATCGCGGCGCGCGCGAATTCGAGTTCCCGGTCGGCACCATTCTCAGCAAGACGTTTCATTACGAGCGCGCGGGAGTGCGGCATGGCGTTCCTCTCGACGTCGTCCGGGCAGATCGTGAATCGATGCCGGACGATGCCGGGCGCATCGATCTCGATCACCGCGTGCTGATCGAGACCCGCCTGCTGGTGCGCTACGAAGATGGCTGGCGGGCGCTCCCCTACGTGTGGAACGAGACGCAGGACGAGGCGTTCCTGGAACTCGCCGGCGACGTGCGCAGCATCCGCCTGAACGATGGCAGCGCGCAGGAGCAATTCGTTTACGTCGTGCCGGACGTCAACCAGTGCGGCGGCTGCCACAAGCCGAACCACACGACCGCGGAAATGCGCCCGCTCGGCCCCCGCGCATGGCAGCTGAATCGCGAGTACCGTTATCCCGGCGGGACGCGCAATCAGCTCGAGCACTGGACGGCCAGCGGTATCCTGGCGGGAGCGCCCGAGTCGCCCCCCGAGGGTGTGCGGTGGGCAGTACCGGGCGATGGGTCGACCGGGCAGCGCGCCAGGGCCTACCTCGACGCAAACTGCGCGCATTGCCATAACGCAAACGGCCCGGCGGATACCTCCGGCCTCGATCTCGGCATCGACGCGCCGCTCGACCGGCGCTACGGGATCTGCAAGCCGCCCGTGGCGGTGGGGCGGGGCAGCGGCGACCGCCCTTATGACATCTATCCCGGCCGGCCGGACGACTCGATACTCGTGTATCGCATGGCGCATTCCGATCCCGCAATCGCCATGCCGGAACTGGGCCGCAGCACCGCGCATCGCGAAGGCGTCGAGCTGATCCGCGAGTGGATTGCAGGACTCGCCGGCGGCTGCTGACCGGACCGCGCAAACATTTGCCGCTTCGACTTGTCCCATATAGGGTTGCAACGAAAAGCGACACCCGAAGAGACTTTATGACACTCACTACGCAACGCATTACGGTCGCGGCGCTGCTGGCGCTCCTCGTGAGCTCGGTGCAGGGCGCCCAGCTCGTTCGCGAGTTTCGCGGCGTCAACAACGGCACGACCCCGACATTCACGGTAGAGGCGCCGTGGGTACTGGATTGGCGCCTGGACGGCGATTACGACCAGCTGGTCGCGCTCGAAGTAACGCTGGTCGAGGCGAAGACCGGCCGGCACGTCGGCCAGGTGCTGCACACCAAGCGCAAGGGCAACGGTGTACGGTTGTTCAGGCAGGGCGGCACCTACCAGCTGCGCGTCAGCGGCTCGCTGGCTCGATGGACGCTCAAGGTCCAGCAGCTTACGCCCGAAGAGGCCGAGCTCTATACACCCAGGTAGGCGCCTTAGAAGTAGTCGGGTTCATTGCCGGGCCGCCACTTGATGTTGCAGCCGATACTGGCCTTCTGCGTTTCGGCAACGGGCTCCCCGCTCAACACGGCGTCGAGCGCCGCGCGCAGGTCGTGGCCGTCCACCGGCTCATCGTTGGACGGGCGGCTATCGTCGAGCTGCCCGCGGTACACGAGCTTGCGGTCGGCGTCGAACACGTAGAAGTCAGGCGTGCAGGCGGCCCGGTAGGCTTTCGCGACGTCCTGGCCTTCGTCGTAGAGATACGGGAACTCGTAGCCCCACCGCGCGGCTTCCTCTTTCATCTTCTCCGGGCTGTCACCGGGATGCGTGGTCACGTCGTTGCTGTTGATCGCGTAAATGGCTACGTTCCTGTCGCCGTAATCACGGCCAATGCGCGCCAGCTCCTCGCGCACGTGTTTGACGTACGGACAGTGATTGCAGATGAACATCACCAGGCAGGCGGCCGCGCCGTCCCGGAGGGAGTGCATCTCCCCATCCGGGTCCGGCAGTGAGAAAGGCGGTGCCTCGGTGCCCAGCGCGAGCATTTGCGACTCGACTGCAGCCATATCGAACTCTCCCATATTGTTGACAGCTTGTGCGATCATGCACGTTGGCTCCGAACCACTGCAAGGGCCCTCGTGGTCGACGTAGCACCGACAAGAACCAGCGCGATTATCACGCTCGCCGCCATCGTTGTGATTATTGCAGGGATGAAGGCGGCATCGACGCTGATCGTGCCGTTCCTGATCGCGACGTTCCTGGCATTGATCACCGTGCGTCCGATGCTGTGGCTGCAAGCCAACCGGGTGCCCACCGTGCTCGCGGCCCTGCTCATCGTCCTGACGATCCTGACGGCGCTCACGGTCGTCGGCGTCGTCGTGGGTCGCTCCCTCGCCGCCTTCACGGCCGAGTTGCCGGGCTACCAGCAGCAGCTCCAGGGCCTGATCGACGGCTTCGTCAGCTTCCTGGCCCAGTACACGGACAGCGATCAGTCCGTCGAGCGCGTCGGCGATCTCATCAACCCGGGCTGGGCGATGGGGCTTGCGGCCACGCTGTTGAACGCGGTCCGCGACATCATGACGAACACGCTGCTGATTACCTTCACCGTCATCTTTATCCTTCTCGAGGCATCGAGCTTTCCGACCAAGATCAACGCCGCCTTCGGCGAGTCGGCGCGCTCGCTGACCGGTGCGCGGCTGTTCCTCGACGATCTCGGCCGATACCTCGGCATCAAGACCCTCGTCAGCATCGTCACGGGCCTGCTCGTCTGGCTGCTGACCTGGGGGCTCGGCCTTGATTTTCCGCGGCTGTGGGGCATGCTCGCGTTCCTGCTCAACTACATTCCGACGTTGGGGTCCATTATCGCGGCCGTGCCCGCGGTGCTGCTGGCGCTGGTGCAGCTGGGCGTCGGGGAGGCGACGGCCACGGCGATCGGTTTCATGGCGATCAACATTGCGTTCGGCAACTTCATCGAGCCGCGACTGATGGGCTACGGCGTCGGCATTTCGCCCCTGATCGTATTCGTCGGGCTGATCTTCTGGGGCTGGGTCTTCGGGCCGGTCGGCATGCTGTTATCGGTGCCGCTGTCGATGACGCTGAAGCTTGCCCTGGAAAGCAATGAGCGAACGCGCTGGGTTGCGATCTTCATCGGATCGCAGCGCGACGCGCAGCATACGCTCGCGGTTGAGGACGAAGAAAAAGGCCTGGACTAGGCGCTTTCTGCGAGGTCGTCGTCGGGTTCGCTTTCCTCGAGTTGCTCCAGCAAATTGATCGCGACGGCGACAAAATCGGTTTCCGTGATGATCCCCTGCAACATGCCGTCGGTAACCACGGGCAGGCAGCCGATCCTGTGCTTTTCCAGGAACAGGGCGGCTTGCCGCAGGCTGGCGCGCTCGTCAACCGTGGCGACGTCCGTCACCATGATGTCCTTCACTATCACGTCTGACGGATGGATGCTGTTGTCGGGGTCGCGCAGGATGGAGTCGGTGGCAGCGAGGACGTTGGTCAGCGTGACCAGGCCGATGAGCGTGTTGTTGTCATCCACGACCGGCAGGTGATGGATCTTGTTCTTGTGCATCAGCTCGCGCGCCTCGGCGAGGTTGGCCGTCGGCAACAAGGTGATCAGTTCCGTCGTCATGATCGCTTCAAGGGTGAACATCGGCCGGTCCTCCAATGGCTGTGAAACCAGTCTACTCCGCATGCGCGCCGGCACTATTGCGATTTTCCCCTACATACTCGCTGCGGGAGCGGAGCTGCAGGAGCGTTATACTGGTGGGAAACACCCGGAGCTCGCATGCGCCACCTGACCACGATCGCCGCACTTCTCCTGACTGGCATCGCCTGCCACGCCACGGAAAACACCCCGGATGCGGCGGCGATCGTCCGGGCCGCCGTCGATCACTGGCGCGGCCTGTCGTCGTACAGCGAGATGTCGATGCTGATCCACCGGCCCGACTGGGAGCGTTCGATGACCATGCAGGCGTGGACCAAGGGCGACAAGAAATCGCTGGTGCGCGTCATCGAGCCGAAGAAGGACCGCGGCAACGGCACGCTGACCGACGACAACGACATGTGGACGTTTTCGCCCAAAGTGAATCGCGTCATCAAGATTCCGTCGTCGATGATGGGCCAGAGCTGGATGGGGTCGGACTTCTCCAACAAGGACGTGGCGCGGGCGGACGACATCATCGACCAGTACGACCATACGCTGCTCGGATCCGAGGAAGTGGACGGCATTACCATCTACGAAATACGCTCGGTCCCCCACGAGCAGGCCGCCGTCGTGTGGGGGCGCGAGGAACTCCGGATCCGCAGCGATCACGTCATTCTCGAGCATCGCTTTTTCGACCAGGATGGCGAACTGGTAAAGGCACTCAGGACGCTGGAAATCGAGGAAATGGGCGGCCGTACGATCGCCAGCCGGCAGCGCATGGTGAAGGCGGACGCACCGGAGGAGTGGACGGAGATCGAGGTCATCTCCGTAGAATACGAGATAGACATCCGCGACAGCGTGTTTACGCTTTCGAATCTGCGTAATCCCAGGGACTGACAAGCCGTGAACCTCGTCCTGCGCCTGGCCTGGCGGAACCTGTGGCGTCAGCCGCGCCGCACGTGGCTGACGACGGGCGCCATGGTGTTCTCCAACGTGTTGCTGGTGTTCATGATTTCGCTGCAGTTCGGCATGTACCGGCTGATGATCGAGAATTCCCTGCAGGCGTTTACCGGGCACATGCAGGTCCAGGCCCGCGGCTACGTCGACGACAAGAAGATGCGGCAGACGGTTCCGGACATCGTTGCGCTCGCAAACGAACTGCGGGCGGAGTTGAGCAGCGACGCGGTCGCGGCGCGCGCGACCGCTTTCGCGCTCGCGTCCAGCGAAGACCGCAGCTACGGGATTGCCGTGTTCGGCGTCGAGCCGCAATTCGAGCCGCGCGTCTCGAATATTCCCGGGCTCGTCCACGAGGGCCGTTACCTCGAGCGCAACGACGCGGCGGAAATCGTCATCGGCGCGGTGCTTGCACGAAACCTGAAGGTCGAGGTGGGCGACGAAGTCACACTGCTCGGCAGCGGCAGGGACGGCTCGTTTGCTGCAGTCGTCGCCGAAGTCGCCGGAATATTCGACAGTGGCGTGGCGGAACTCGACCGCACGATTGCAGAGATGCCGCTCGGCCTGTTCCAGGACGTCTTCTATATGGACGGATCGGGTCACCAGATTGTTGTCAATGCGCCCCGGCTGGGCCAGGTTGCCGAAATGAAGCAGCGGGTCGCCACGCTCTTGCCGGGGGACGAGGACCTGGTCGTCCAGGACTGGGACGCTCTGCTCCCCGGCCTGAAACAGGCGATACAGGCGGACATCAGCAGCGCCGTGTTCATGTATGCCGTGCTCGTGATCCTGGTCGCCTTCAGCGTGCTCAACACCCAGCTTATGTCGGTCCTGGAGCGCACCCACGAGTTCGGGATCGTGCTCGCGCTCGGGCTCAAGCCCGGCCGCCTGGGGCGCCTCGTGATGCTCGAGACGGCGCTGATGGGAATGATCGGATTGCTCCTCGGTGCACTGATCGGCGGCGCAGTGACCGCGTGGCTCGGGGTGCACGGTTTCACCATGCCGGGGATGGATGAAATGGGTGCCAAGTTCAACCTGCCGAACCGGCTGCACCCGAATGTGACAATCGTGTCGCTGCTGTCGGGGCCGGCGGTCGTCTTCCTGTTTTCACTGCTCGCGTCGGTGTACCCGGCGTTGCGACTGCGGCGCCTGCAGCCGGTGGAGGCGATGCGATCGGCATGATGAACACGCTGCGCATACTGTTCCTGCTCGCCTGGCGCAACCTGTGGCGCAATCATCGCCGCACCCTGATCATGCTCGGCGCGGTCGTCGTCGGCGTCTGGGCGATGATCTTCATGACCGCCCTCACAATGGGCATGGTCAACGACATGATCGAGGACAGCATCAGTGTGCTGCCGGGCCACGTGCAGGTGCATAACCCGGACTATCTCGACGACCCCACTATCACCAACCTGCTGCCGATGCCCGATGCCGAAATCGAACCGATCTTCGCGTCCGCCGGTTTCCGGGCATGGGCGACGCGCATCAAGGTGCCGGCGGTCGTGTCGAGCGAACGCGAGTCGCGGGGCGTTACGCTGCTCGGCATCGATCCGCAGCGCGAGGAGGCCATGTCGTTCGTCGATTACGGCGCCGTGGATGGCAGATTCCTCGAAGGCCCCGGTGACGACGGGCTGGTAATCGGCCACAAGCTTGCAGAAACGCTCGAGACGGATCTGGGGAAGCGCGTCGTGCTCATGAGCCAGGACCCGGACAATGACATCGCGGACCGCGGCTTTCGCGTCGTGGGGCTGTTCAGCGCGGACGTCGAGGCCTACGAGGAGCAGTATGTTTTCGCGGGCAAGAAAACCGTGCAGGAATTGCTCGGCGTGGGTGACCGGGTGACCGCGATCGTGGTGCTCGGCGACGACTACCGCAATGTCGAACCCGTCTACGAGAAGGTTCGGGCGCTCGTGGACGACGGCGTCGCGGTGACCCGCTGGACCGAGCTCGATACTTACCTCGGCACGATGTTGCGTGTCATGGACGGTTTTGTCCTCGTCTGGGTGATCGTCATCTTTCTCGCGTTGTCGTTTGGACTGGTCAATACGCTGGTGATGGCGGTGTTCGAACGCGTAAGAGAAATCGGCCTGATGCTGGCGCTGGGGATGAAACCCTCGAGCATACTCGGCCAGATCGTGATCGAGTCAATGATGCTTCTCGTCATAGGCCTCGCCATCGGCAACCTGCTGGCATGGGTGACGATCAAGCCGCTCGAGGGCGGCATCGATATTTCCGTTGTCGCCGAGGGCATGGCCATGATGGGGGCGGCGAGCGTGTTGCACCCCCAGCTGCGGCTGGAGGACGTCGTGCTCGCCAATACCGTGGTGTTGATCCTGGGCTTCTTTGCGAGCCTGTCGCCGGCGTGGCGCGCGTCCCGCTTCCAGCCGATCGAAGCAATTACGAAGGTGAACTGATGACAGCAGTCCGTTGCGTGGATTTGTGCAAGACCTACCGCCAGGGGGACCAGGACATCAAGGCGCTGGATCACCTGAGCATGGAAGTCGAGGAGGGCGGGTTCGTGTGCCTGTCGTCGCCTTCCGGCGGTGGCAAGACCACGTTGCTCAACGCGATCGGCGGCCTCGACAGGCCGGACAGCGGCGAGGTCTATATTGCCGGTGAACGGATCGACAATCTGAGCAAGGGCGATCTCGCCGAGCTCAGGCTGCATCGCATCGGCTTCGTGTTCCAGGCGTTCAACCTGATACCCGTGCTGTCCGCGAGGGAGAACGTCGAGTTCGTCATGCAGGTGCAGGGCGTGCCGGCTGCGGAGCGCCGTGGCAAATCGCTGGACATCCTCGAGGAAGTCGGCCTGCGGGGGCTCGAGGACCGCCTGCCTTCCGAAATGTCGGGCGGGCAGCAGCAGCGCGTCGCGGTCGCTCGCGCGATCGTTTCCAACCCGGCACTCGTGCTGGCGGACGAACCAACGGCGAACCTCGATTCGAAGACGGCCGACGGCCTGATCGACCTGTTCAAGCATCTCAATGCGCAGCACGGCACGACCTTTATCATCGCGACGCATGACGAACGGGTCATGGCGTACGCGAAGCGCCTGGTACGCATGCTCGACGGCCGCATCGTGGAGCAAATCGATCAGAATGCGGCCTGAGCTCTGGCTGCTGCTGTTCCTCGGCACGGCCGCCTTCGCCGACGCAACTCCCTGGGAGGTCGGCGGGCATACGAAGCTGCGCTTCATCGGCACGACGTTTCCCTCTGACAGCGTGTTCCGGCAACTGACCGGCAAGGAGTCGCTGGATCTCGAAGGCGACCTGCGTCTCAATGCCCGGGCGACGCCCGGGCGCTGGACCTTCAACGCGGATTACCAGCTCATCGGGCTGTACGGCGACCGGGTCGAGTACACGCGCGACCTGCCGCCGGCCGTCGAATTGCTTTCGCCGCGCCTGCCGGACGACGCGCGGCGCCTGTTCGACTTCACCAAGGTCATGCACGACCGGGACAAGGCGGCCGTGCTGCATCGGCTGGACCGATTTTCGGTGGGGTACGCAAGCGAGAAGATGGTGATTCGTGCAGGCCGCCAGGCCATCTCCTGGGGCAACGGTCTCTTTTACGCGCCGATGGATCTCGTCAACCCGTTCGATCCCGCGGCCGTCGATACCGAGTACAAGGCCGGCGACGACATGCTGTACCTTCAATACCTGCAGGACAGCGGCAATGACCTGCAGTTCGCCGCGGTGGCGCGCCGCAATCCTCTCGACGGCGAAGTGGAGCAGGAGCAGGCGACCGTCGCGGCCAAGTATCACGGCATCGCCGGCGGCTCGGAGTACGATCTGCTGGTTGCTGAGCACTACGACGATATCGTGCTGGGAGTGGGCGGCACGTATAGCCCCGGCGGCGCGGTCCTGCGCGGCGACCTGGTCGTCACCGACGCGGATACGGACACCTACGTCCAGCTGGTTGCCAACTGGAGCTACTCCTGGACCTGGCGCGGCAGGAACATGAGCGGCGCGCTGGAATATCACTTCAACGGCTTCGGCCAGCATGGCGGCCGCTACGATCCTGCGAGCCTCGCCGACAACCCGGATCTGCTCGCGCGCCTCGCGCGCGGCGAGACGTTCACGCTCGGGCGGCACTACCTCGCGGGCAGCGTCCTGGTCGAGATGTCGCCGCTGTGGACGCTGACGCCGACGCTGCTTGCCAACGTCAGCGACCCCAGCGGGCTGCTGCAGATCGTGACCTCGCGCAGCCTCTCCGACAACGTCACGTTCCTCGGCAGCCTGAATGTGCCCTTCGGTCCGAAGGGCAGCGAATTCGGCGGCATCGAGAGCGGCGGCGACCTGTACCTGTCCAGCGGGCCGGGCATCTTCGCCCAGCTTGCGTGGTACTTCTGAAGATCAGGGTTACTGCACGCGCTGCAGGTTCGCGAGGAGATTCGAGAAGGTACTGGCGGTCGTGGCGCCGAAGACGGGGTCCTCGTCCAGGTGCATGCTGACGTCGATGGTCGCCGTGTCGTTGTCGCTGGCCAGGGCGTCCGCGAGCGGGAACAGGTCGGCCTCTTCCCATTCCATGTGGCGCCGCAGGTGCCCGACGTAGTTCACGAGGTCCTCGAGCAGGTGCTGGCGGGTGACGGCTGCTCCCGAAATGATGGCTTCGATGTCCCTGCGCAGCGTCGCACCGAGTTCCGCGATCTCGCGGTGGTCTCGCGGTATGTTCTCGAGGCTCTCTGCCATCTCGGTGCCCTGCTCGCGCATTGCGGCATACACGAGGTCCTCACGCGGATGGTGGATGGCGTCGGGGTAGATCGTCATGTAGTGCATGATGTCCAGCAGGAGCTCCATGTCCGGCTGCCCGTCGTCCGGAATGTCCCTGCATTCATTCTCGAGCAGGTCCAGCAGCCGGGCGAGGTTTCGGTGATCCTCGCGCAGTTCATCGAGGATACGTGCGAGTTTGATGCGCATTGTCAATTAACCTCTTTATTGCCGCATATATCATGCTTGCGGTGCGTCCGGGCGGTAATCGGGGATTCCACCTACGCTCGGGCATTCATACCCTTGTAACAAAACAGACACACTAACGTAAAGGGCCTGTAAAGCCGCTGTGGTTTCTTGCTCGGATCACCAATAAGAGCAGGCACCATGACATTGGCCTCAATCCTGGTAGTAGACTCCGACGCCGCCTCGCGCGGCCGGATGGCGGCGGAACTCCGGGAACTCGGACACGACGTCAGTGAAACCGACGACGCCGGCTCCGCGCTCCGGATCGTGCGCCGCAAAAGACCGGATCTCATGGTCTGTGATTTCACTTTGCCGGACCTCGCCGGCGTGGAGCTCCTCAGCGATGTGCGTAGCAACGACGAGTTGCGCTCCATCCGAGTGCTGATGACCTCAAGTCGCAGCGACTCCGATGACATCGCGCGCGCCTTCGAATCCGGTGCCGACGATTTCATCGTAAAACCCGTCAACCTGCACGAATTACGCGCCCGCGTCGGCGCCTGCCTGAAGCGTCCCGCTAACATCAGCTGCGCCGAGGAACTCGCGGCGGGCGGCATAACCATCGACAACGTGAGTCACCGCGTGATGGTCGATGGTACCTACGTGTCGCTGGCGCCGCGCGAGTACCGGCTGCTGCTGTTCCTGCTTTCGAACCAGGACCGGGTGTTTTCCCGCAAGCAGTTGCTGGTGCACGTATGGAACCGGGATGCCGCCGTCGGGGCGCGAACCGTCGACGTGCATGTGCGGCGCCTGCGCGGCCTGCTCGAACCTTTCGGCTATGACCGATACCTGCAAACGGTGCGCGGCAGCGGCTACCGCTTCTCGCTGAACCGGTAATCAATTGTAATGAACTCGAAATAATTCTGTCACCGTTCGTAAATACGCCGCCGCTAGATTACGCAGCACGAGTTTCGAGACGAACCGAACCGGAGAAACTTTTCCGGCAGCGGTGAACGGCATCAACAGGACAACAGAGCCGAGTCGATTTCACGTCCCCGATCAAAATGCGCGCCCGCTGGAAAGGGCGCTATTTCTGATCAATACAGCTTAAAGTGCGGAGAAGATAAATGAACTGCAACAAACTGTTCGTCGTCGTACTGGCAGGTGGCCTGCTGACCGCGTGCGAAAGTGGCGATATCAACATTACACCCACGACGATCGACAACAGTGTCGATAACTCCACCGGCGGTGGCGGCGGGTCCGAGGACGACATCTGCGCATCCTACGTCCGCGACGGCGCAACCATACAGGGTTCGGCCGACGGCAACGGCAACTGCGTCTACGACAATACCTTCGTCGGTCCCAAGAACAACCTGCAGGAAGACCTGCTGATCCCGGCTCTGCCGGACGGCGGCGCGCACATCTTCACGTCCAGCCTGTTCGTCGGCAACACGTATCGTACGCAGGCCGACCTGCAGGCTGCCGGCATCACGCAGGGCGGCGACGGCCCGACGCTGACGATCCAGGCCGGCGCCACGCTCGCATTCGAGAGCAACTCGGACTTCATGATCATCAACCGCGGTTCGCGGATCATTGCGGACGGCCGTCCTGACGCGCCCATTACCCTGACGTCGACCACCGACATCAACGGCACGGTCCAACCGGAACAAGTGCAGCAGTGGGGTGGCGTCGTGATCAACGGCTTTGCCGTGAGCAACAAGTGCAGCTACACCGGCACGCGTGGCGTCGACCTGGCGCTGGCCCCCGGTACCGAGTGCTCGATCGACGCGGAAGGTTCCGCCGGCGACGACGAGTCGCAGTACGGCGGTGCCAACGATGAAGACGATTCCGGCATCCTGCGATACGTCATCGTCAAGCACACCGGCGCGCAGGTCGGCAACGGCGACGAGCTGAACGGTATCTCCTTCGGCGGTGTCGGTAGCGGCACGATCGTCGAGAACCTCGAGGTCTACTCGACCTTCGACGACGGCGTGGAGATGTTCGGCGGCTCCTTCGATATCACGAACCTGGTTGCCGTCTACGTGCGTGACGACTCGATCGACATCGACGAAGGCTACAACGGCACGATCACCAATGCGCTGGTCGTGCAGTCGGCTACCGACGGTAACCACTGCATCGAGTCCGACGGCATCGGTTCCTACGGCGACCTCGACCAGGCGACCCGGGACGACTTCATCGCCCGCGGCCTGAACAGTGCGCCGACGATCAACAACCTGACCTGCATCATCTCGGCCAACGTGCCGGGCACGCACGATCCGGGTGCCGGCTGGCGCTTCCGCGAGGGCATTCACCCGGTAGTGAACGATTCGCTGGTGATCTCCTCATTTGGCCCGAACGACCAGGGTGCGGACGACGACAACTACTGCCTGCGCATCGACAACGTCGAGACGGCGGAGGCAGCCATCAACGGCGACCTGCAGCTGAACTCGGTGATCTTTTCCTGCCAGGAGAACGTCAAGGGCAATGAGATAGCCGATCGCAACGCGGTGGTGGCGTTTGCCGACGAGCGCGCGTTCGCCGAGGCCGAGGGCAACCAGTTCGCGACCGTCGCGGATGGCGCCGCGGTCGACGCGTCCGATGCGGCCAACCCGGAAGTCAGCCTTCTGACGGGTGCGCAGAAAGTCTACTCGCTGCCCTGGGACACGAGCATTGTCGATACCGCGGCACCGGCTGCGACTACCGCGCCGACCAGCGGAACGGCTACCGACATCCTCGGCGCCATCTCGGCAACCGATGACTGGACGCAGCCGTGGGCATACGGGATCGATCCGAACAATCGCGGCCAGGACTTGTGGTTCGAATAAGGAAGCGAACCACAGATTGAGTATTGCAGGGCACCTGCACCGGCTTCGGGGTGGGTGCCCTTCGCACTTCGAAAGGACTCTTGCATACGCTTACGCAAACAGGCCAGACAATGAACAACTTCAGAGAATCAGTTAATAAGCCGTTGTCGCTTGCGATCGTTACCGTGCTCGTCTCGCTGCAGGGCACGGCGTTCGGGCAGGAGGAATCGAGCATTCCGGCGCCCGAGATCGAGGAACAGCCCGCGAGCGGGAATATCGAGGAAGTCGTAGTTACCGGCCGCTTCATCAGCTCGAGCCAGCAGCTGATCAACGAACGCATGAACGACGCCTTCGCGACCGACCTGCTCGGCGCGGATACGATTTCGAGGCTCGGCGATTCCACGGTAGCCGCGGCGCTGCGCCGCGTGCCGGGGCTGTCGCTGGTACAGGACAAGTTCATCTACATCCGCGGTCTGGGCGAACGCTATTCGTCGACGACGCTCAATGGCGCCCAGATACCGTCGCCGGACCTGACCCGCAACGTCATCCCGCTGAACGTGTTCCCCACGTCCATCGTCGAGTCGCTGCGCGTGCAGAAGTCATACTCGCCCGCGATATCAGCCAACTTCGGTGGCGGCGCGGTGGACATACGCACCAAGGGCATTCCCGACGCATTCACGGTCAAGGTCGAAGGCGGTATCGGTTACAACGACATCAACCCGAGCAGCATCGACACCTACCCGGGCGGCGGTGACGACAGTCTCGGCACCGATGACGGCACGCGCGCACTGTCGCCCGTGATCTCCGACGGCCTGCAGCAGTACCAGGGTAACCCGAGCGTAAACAGTATCCGTGCCTCGCTCGTGCAGTCCGGAAGCGACCTGGGCCCCAGCGGTCTCACGTTCGAATCGCAGCGCCTCAATCGCGAGATGGGAGTTGCGCTGAATCGCAACGTCGGGATCCAGGGCGAGAGCGTCGATCCGGATTACAAGTTGCGCGCGAGTGTCGGCAACAAGTTCGACATCGGCAATGACTGGCAGGCTGGTTTCTCGGTCGGTGGCTCTTACGAAACGGAGACACGGTGGACCAGGACGCTAAGCGCTGATTTCGCGCAGCCGGAGGAGCAGAACGGCGTTAAGGAGGAATCGACCAGGAGCATCAACATTGCCGGGACGCTGAACCTCGGCCTGAACTTCCTCAGTGACCACGAGATCTCGACAACCAGCCTGTTCCTGCGCAACACGGACGACGAGACAGAGGTTTTCGACTACTTCAACGAAAACCGCTTCAAGTCGAGCGGCCGCGGTGTTCGCGAGTACCGCCTCGAGTTCGAAGAGCGCGAGATGACCACCAACCAGATCAACGGGACACACTATCTCGGTGCGGAAACGAGGGCACGTTTTGGATTCCTGGACAGCGTTCTGGGCTTCCTTCCCGAGGAAACCCGGATCAGCTGGTTCTATTCTGACTCGGAAGCGACAACGGAAATCCCCAATCGCGTGCAGATCGACTCGTTCACGACGACCGATCCGGTGACCGGCGAGGTGTTGACGGAGGCTGTCCAGCTCAGTTCGGCAGCCGGCGATTGGCGTTTCACGGAACTCGAAGACCGGGTCGAACACTATGGCTGGAGCGGCATGCTTCCACTCGTTTTCGGCAACAACTACGTCGAAGTGAGCGGCGGCTGGGAGCACGCACAGAAAGCGCGCACCTACCAGCAGACGCAGTTCAGTCTCGGTTTCCTCGACGTCGAAGACCTGTCGGTGCTCGAAGGGCCGCTCGATGAAGTGTTCTCTGACGCAAACATCCTTGCGACGGTTCCGGACTCCGACCCGAGCAACCCGGTGCCCGGGGCGGAGGTCTTCGTGAATAACGCGGTATTCGATCGCCAGGGCGCGAACACCAACAGCTACCTGGCGGCGACGATGACGGACTCTGCATGGGGCCAGGTCGACTGGACGTGGAACGACACCTGGCGACTGGCTGCGGGAGCCCGCTGGGAAGACTACAGCCAGGCCGGTGTGCCCTGGAATCCGTATAGTTACAGCCAGCAGGTTCCGCAGGTTACCAATGACCCGGACGAGCTTGTCGATGCCGTGTTCAAGGAAGACAAGGTCTACCCGGCGGCTTCGATCACGTACATGAGCGACTTCTGGGCTGAGACCTTCCAGTTGCGACTCGGCTACAGCGAGACGACCGTCCGGCCGGATCTCCGCGAGATCACCGGGTCGAGCTACATCGACCCGATCACCGGCGACCTGACCCGCGGTAACTCGAGCGTTGTGCCTTCGGACGTCGAGAATATCGACCTGCGTGCCGAGTGGTTCTTCGGCAACGGCGATACCTTCACGGTGACGCTGTTCGACAAGCAGATCACGAATCCGATCGAGTTCTTCGAGATCCCCGCCTCCGACACGACGATTGCCCGCGAGATCCTGAACGCCGATTCGGCCAGCATCCAGGGCATCGAGGTCGAATTCCTGAAGGAGCTCGGTTTCCTGGGCAGCATCGGCGACATGTTCTTCATGCAGGGTAACGTTACGTACCAGTGGGACCGCGAACTCACGCCCGGGAACTCCGGTGGTGACGTCAGCTGCGAGCAGCGCGATGACGGCGGTAACGTCGTGGCGAACGACTGCAAGCTGTCCGGCGCCTCGGAATACATGGTCAACTTCATGGTCGGTTTCGATTCGCCGAACTCGAAGCATACGGCCTCGCTGATTTACAATGTATTCAGTGAGCGACTGTTTGCCTTCGGTCGTTTCGGGCCGGACGCGTTCGAGCAGCCGTTCGATTCGCTGGATTTCACCTACTTCTGGTATCCGACGGATCGCCTGATCCTGAAGCTCAAGGCGCAGAACATCCTGGATTCCTCGGTAGAAATCCAGCGCACGGACGAGTCCCTGGGCAGAACGGTTACCGTATTCGAAGAAAAACCAGGCAGGTTCATTTCTGCATCGCTCTCCTGGGGTTTCTAGCCAGCCCCCGGCAAGAACCCCGCCAGGCCCCGTCGGCAACGACGGGGCCTTTTTCGTGGCCGCAACCCCTTGATACAGCCCCATTCCGGTAGCACTGTATGGGGTATGAACAGGAAGCTGCTGGCACTCGTCGTCCTTGCCGCCTCGCTGTCGGGCTGTGCGGTCAACCCGGTCACCGGCAAGCCCGATTTCATGATGGTGAGCGAGGCCCAGGAACTCGCGATCGGCGAGCAGAACTACGCGCCGATGCAGCAGGCCGAGGGCGGACGCTACGACATCGACCCCGAACTGACGGCCTATGTCCAGGAGGTCGGCAACAAGCTCGTGGCGGTGAGTGATCGGCCGCTGCCCTACGAATTCGTGGTGCTGAACAACTCCGTGCCGAACGCGTGGGCGCTGCCCGGCGGCAAGATCGCGATCAACCGCGGCCTGCTGACCGAGCTGAACTCCGAGGCCGAGCTCGCGGCGGTTCTCGGGCACGAGATCGTGCACGCCGCCGCAAAACACTCGGCACAACAGATGTCGCGCGGAGTGTTGTTGCAGAGTGCGGTGCTGGCGACCGCTATGGTGACGGGCGACAACAATTTCGGCCAGTTCGCGGTGGGCAGCGCAGCCGTCGGCGCACAACTCCTGAACTCCACGTACGGGCGCAGCGCCGAACTGGAGTCCGACAAGTACGGGATGACCTACATGTCGCGCGCCGGCTACGACCCGGCGGGCGCGGTCACGTTGCAGGAGACGTTCGTGCGGCTCAGCGAAGGCCAGGACAGCGACTGGCTGAGCGGCTTGTTCGCAAGCCACCCGCCATCCCGGGCCCGCGTGGACGCAAACATCAAGACGGCCGCGAGCCTGCCCCCGGGGGGTGAGCTCGGGGTGGAGCGTTACCAGGCCGCGATGAAGAAGACGATGGCCGCGAAGCCGGCGTACGACGCCTACGATGAAGGTCAGAAGGCGCTCGCAGAGGAGAAGAGCGAGGAGGCACTGGCGCTCGCGAACAAGGCGATCGAGCTTTTCCCACAGGAGGGGCATTTCTATGCGCTGCGCGGCGATGCTCGTTTAGTCGAAGGCGAATACGACATGGCCGTGGAGAACTATGACAGCGCGATTCGCCGCCGCGACGACTACTTCTATTACTACTTGCGCCGTGGCCTGGGGGAGAAAGAGCTTGGCGATCTCGACGCTGCGAAGTCGGACCTCGAGCGCAGTATCGAGATGTTCCCGACGGGTCCGGCACATTTCGTACTGGGCGACATCGAAGCGGAGCGCGGCAACAATCGAGAGGCGATGGAGCACTACGCGATCGTTGCGCAGAGCGGCGGAAAAATCGGCCAGGCGGCGACGCACAAGCTGCAACGACTCCGGCTCCCCGAGGCGCCGGGAGAGGTCATCCCGCGGCGCTGCGACGCGGACAGGGCTGGAAACCTTGTGGTATCGGTGCAGAACACGACGCCGTGGGTCATCGAGGGTGTGCAGATCGAGGTCCGCTTTACGGATGCAGCAGGTCGCGCCCAGAGCGTCAGACAGACCATTCCCGGCCGTATCGCGCCGGATGAAATAGCGAGCGTCAATACCGGCCTCGGCCCCTACACCGGCGGATCGTGCCCTGCCGAGGTGGTGGCGGCCCGTTACGCGGAATAGC
>Ga0209536_100002099_pt1 | contig 32442 bp, 28 predicted proteins | sample DeeMarSeWOR28_12_FD_187461 | JGI IMG/M metagenome (GOLD analysis project Ga0209536, IMG submission 187461) | Marine sediment microbial communities from White Oak River estuary, North Carolina - WOR-2-8_12 (SPAdes) (version 2) | ecosystem: Environmental > Aquatic > Marine > Intertidal zone >... | reverse complement strand
GCTCTAGCTTGATAAGGACCCTGAATTGTTGATGGAGGAGTTACCTTTGCAGTATAGTCATACTTCACACCCTCGATGACTACCTGACCGGAGGATGGAAAGTCGTCAAGCTCATCATCACCCAATGGCAGTAACCCAAGATAACTAGAATTACTAGCATTGAAACTGCAAATTCTTAGCTTCGGAGCATCTCTGAAAGCGTACAATCCAACGTGAATAATATCATCACTAAGGCAAAGCTGACCGTCAGCCTCAGTCCACTCATAAGTCAAATCTGGCGTTTGATCCCAAACCAGAGTAGTAGTTTCATTTCTTACCCATACGCGCAGTATCCCATCGCGATGCTCAAATAATAGACCTTTAATGTTTCCAGTAGTTGACGTAGATGCAAGCTCGGTCTCTACACCATCCCTGACCTTGACAAGCTCAATGCTAGTCGCGGATGTTCTAGCAACAATATAGTTTTTATTATCTGACGCTAATCCAACAACACCACCATAGGCACCCGCACCTGTTACTTTTAATTTAGCGTAAGCTTGAAAGTTGAAAGCATGAAAAGGTCTACTTGAAAAGAAAATCTTTGGCACTCCTACTGGAACCATATATCCACCAGATACATCAATTCCATCGGAATTCACAACATTGATGTCATCGAACCACCAGTTAGATTCATAGCGTCCGTCCCATCCAAAAGCCCAGTGACCAACTAATATCTTTGTAACAGCTTTACCAGACGAATCCGCATCGATAGTGATTGTGAACTGTGTCCAATCCCAGGAGTAGTCTACATGATAGTAGGTTTCATCATAGGTATCATCTGTATAATAAACACGCATAATGAAACCCTCATTCATATATGTTCCCCATGACTGAGCCCATACTGTGATTGTCTCGCCTTCCCAAACCCTGCGCGGTGGATTAAACTCGTACTTCATACAAGCTTCACCATTGATGTCGGTATCAGGACTTATATAATACCCATTCTGTCTAATTTTAAGACATCCATTAGCATCATGCCCCTCGCTGTTATCCCATTGATAACTGTATTGACCAGGGTTTTCCTCCCACACGATACCGTTACCATGTACATAGTCCTCTAGTTCCCTTTCCCAACCATTGATATTACTGTCAAAGGTAAACACAGGAAGTGAACCTCTATATTCAGTAGGCTCTCTATCTCCCGATGTCTCTAGCGAGGCAAGTGGTACATACATGGTTACTTCTGGTATCTCCATGCGTTCGACATAGTAATACGTATGATCACCTGTGCTTCCACTCGTAACAACAAACGAAACGGACTTAATCTTATCACCTACTTCAAATCCAGCAGATGATCCACCAGAATGAATAACAGGGTAATCGCCACTTCTTGTAAGATACCAGGTTTGCTCAGGATTTTTATACGAGCTAGTCAAATTATCTACAGAGATTGTTTCCTCTGTCTCGTCAGTATGTAACACAGTAATCTCGGCTGTGAATTCATCATTCCACCCATCCTCTGAGCCCTCCCCATTAGGGAAGTCGGGATCGTTTGGATCATTAACAGTTCCTTGACCAGCTCTAGACCATCCATACAGCTTTATTGTAATCGGAAGCTGAGAGATTTGTGGATATTCAGTAAGAAAACCGCTCTCTACAAAATCCGGCGTGGTATATTTTGTCTCGGTTCCATCCTCGTGCTCGTCCGGAGACACATTACCGTCTCCCCAAAAATCGACAACGAATGTTGTGGGAATAAGAGCTTCCTCACTTACATCATACAAATAACCCCACTGGTCATCATCTTCCGGATCGTCAATAAGAACACTTTGCTTTGACTGAAACTCCATATAGAATGGATGCGTCATAACGCTCGTTCTCCACAAAGTATTTGAGGTAGCCCTAATAACTAGAGTGCGCTCTCCGTCAGCATAATCGCTATCAACATTAGTTATAATACACTCGTCAAGATAGGCATAGCTACCAGAGGTGCCAAACTCTATATCAATCTTGTTGCCCTGCGCTACCAGCTCCTCATTTGAATAGCTCTCATCTCCATTCTTTATCTTAAGTGTCCATCCAGTGTTAGGCGCTCCAGATAAACTTGCAATATCTCCAGACGGTATATCAAGATATTCGGCACCGCTACCAGAGGTGGACACAATAGCATCATCTTCTAGTATCCTGTTAGCATCCGAGTAAAATATAGTATCCGTAGCACCATCTTTTACGGCTAATTGATACCTGAATGCAGATTCACTACCGCCAGCAGCCGTATCCTCTGCGGCAAACAAGCTGAAGCGGTCAAGAGAGAATACTTTACCCTCCCTACTCCATAGATCAAGACATGAAACTACCGTACTGTTGAAGTACGTTGGTTCCTCAACATCCGAGTAAACATCATCCTCATCTCTTGGAACAACATCCACACGCTTGAATTGCCCAATGAGGTGAACATTTCCGTTGGGAGCCACAGTGGCATTTGATACGAGAAAACGCGATAAATCAGCAGGGACAGCTTCAAAAGGATCGCTCCAGCTACCATCAGCATTAAGAGTAACACCTTTAACACTCCCATTTGGCATAGAAAGGTACACAATTCTTTCATAATCTCCACCTCCAAGGTCCCGTTTCACGGCACCACTGAAATTCAGAAGAATATCATCGGCGTCATTATATACGTGAGTAGGATACATAAAACGGCGATCCCACTCATTTGTTAGCCACCCACCATCATAATAGATATGGGTAACTTTTACCCCACCATCATCTATCGATAATGCCATAACATCGTCAATATCAACAGCATGGAGCGCGCAGTAGCCCATCGGCTCCATAGACCCGCTTCCAGAAGTACAAGTCGCGGTACCAGCGACGGCATCCTCTGTATCAAATTCTGCAAAACAGGCACTACCAGAAGAATAAAAGTATAAATAACCAGCAGAACCACTTGTAGTAATAACGGAAGGTCTACAATGAGTAGTAGTAGCAATAGGATTACCACCAAGCGTGGGAGTAAACTCGGCGATCCCCTCAGCCTGAAGCTTGATAACGTTGCTTTCGGCATACACAGTAATAAGTTTATCCATCTCATCACAGTAGGTCATGTCCTGAGAAAGAGGGGATTCTTGAATGCCAGACGATTGTGCAAACGAGGCTTCGTAAGTATCTTCGATGTCAGATGCAGTAAAGAACTGGCGGCTTTTATAAATAGTAGCCCTAAGTGAAGGTTTTATACCAGCACTATTCTGTATCGCCGATGTTAGACCTGCAGATATAGTCCTCATGACGGTTGCACCCATACCTCTAGTTTCACAAGGGCATAGGCGTTGCCTCCTATCACAGCGTTTCCAATAATACTTTTACTAAAATCTCCTAACAGCCAGATGTACATTTCGGATGTGTCTACACCATAGTAGTGATCACGGAATGTTATGAGATTGGACGGTGTTCCATTTGGATCATTGTAACTGTAGAAAGTCTTTAAATCCTCTAGGTCTCCAAACCCTTCCTCGTCCTCTGCCTGGCGCACACGAACTGTATAATAGCGACGATCATACACCTGACCAACAGTAACATCCAATCCACCATCGATAGTTTCGGCAGCAGTATACTTCTTCTTAAGCATCTCGTTGAACCCCTCAGGGACAACATAGAACTTCTTGGAAAGCGAACTGTTACTATTTGTCATCAAAATATAGTCAGCCATTACGCTAATTCTCCTTCGACTGTCTCAATAACAAAGTCCTTGAATACCTCATTTCCAATCTTTACAATGACGTTTAGGCGCTCATCAAGTGGTCTTTCAAACAATGTTACAGTATCAAAATCGTATCCATCTTCATCGTCGTCACTCGGTTCGTCTGGACGGTAGGGACTTTGAGGAATGGACGGACCTTCCTTTTCTTCAGGCTCAGCGCCAATTTCTTTAAGTAGCTCTTTGAACTTCTCAAATATCTCAACCACATTACTGTAGCTATTGATTTGTTCAAGCTCTCCAGCAATGTCCTCCCAAGCTTTCTGAGAGGTCTGCATGATCTTTTCAAGGTCCTGCTGAATATCCAACATCTCCTGCTGATTGGCAAGCGAAGCTTCCTGTAAATCAAGTTGGTCAGCCTGATACTGACGTTGTAAATCAATAATCTTCTCTTGTATCTCGCGCTGCTCGAGGTACTGCTGTTTATTGTTATCGAACGTCTCACGCTCGATAGCTTGCATTTCCTCACGGTACTTCTTCTGAGCCTCGAAAGCCTCTCTCTCGAGGTCCATGTTTTCTTCTGTATATTCTTTCTGGCGCTCGTACCGTTGATCCTCAAGAGAGCGCATCTTTTGGATGTTTTCTTCCTCAAGCTCATGGAGGGTAGTCTGACGCCGCATTTGGCGTTCCGAAACTCGTCGTTGCCTACCAGTTAGGAAGCGAGATTCGTCGGCATAATCTTCTAGCTGCCATCCCCACTGTAGACCTCTAACCTGATCCTGGTATGAGCGAGACTGTAGTGTCATCTGACGACCAATCTGCATCATATCCATCTGGTAGTCTTGACCCTGCTGCATTCGACGCCATTGGATGTCTGCCATTGTATCCTGATAAGAATGAGTGGCGTCCATCCTGCGTTCTTGCAGGTCAAATCCCATCATCTGATAACGATGACCAAGAGCTCTTTGTTGATCCTCTAATCCCCAAAGTGAACCAGCGGCGGGTGTGCCAGTCCATGCACCACCACCCCATAGGTGAGTTCTCTGAAGATTTAGCTGTGAAAATTGAATACCAAGTTGGGCTTGTTGAAGCTCATTTAGGCGCCCACGGGCATACATCTGTGCGCCCATTGTTCCTTCATTGAGCCACGCGGACATCATTCCAACATCGGAAACACCCATATTCCCGATTGCGCTAAGTCCAGCAGTAGCAGCTCCCATTCCGGCGTCGGAACGAGCCATCATCATCCGCATAAAATCAGCGCCGGAGGTTTGATAGATAGGTCTACCAGCAGGACCGTAAAGTCTCGATCCTGCTACATCCATACCTAGCGTTTGTAGTATCTGTGGTTGGTTATAAGAGGCGTAGGATGCAGCACGCAGATCACCACCAGCAATTTGTCCAGCAAGTGACATCTGGTATGGAGACATACCCGAGAACATCTCACCAAGACCACCTACCATTTGTCCTAGATAATTGGGGCTTACTCCGTACTGCATCGCTCCTTGCAAGAACGGGGAAAGAGCTTGTATTCTCTGCGTCCCGTACTGCTGCTGAAGGTTCTGGAACTCCTCTTCTGGATAAATCATGCGGTAAGCACCCGCAAGTCCAGAAGTTCCTTCCACCCCCATAATTCGGTTTGGATCACCTCCATATTGGGTATAGAGTTGTAATAGCGAGGCAATAGCAGTTGTCTCGCCCTGTGATTGAAGATTTAGAGCCGAAGCTCGACGACCACCAATGGTAGGAGCAAGCTGACTTGCAAATTGAGCATTTCTGGATGCTCGTTCTTGGAGGTTATAAAGACCAACTTGACCAATACCAGTCATTTCCTCAAGCAAATCACGGTACTGCTGTGAGCCAGGAACATAGCCAAGCTGACCAGCAATTTGACCAAACATTCCGGTGTATTCTGAAGGAGAGTACCCAAGGCTTACAGAAGTTCCCATAAATCCACGGATAGCCTCTGGATTGAACTGACCAGTATCGCGTGTCAAGGCTGTAATATAAGGTACAAGACCTTCAAAATTGTCAACTCCAAGGTCTCCAGCCATAGACATTGCAAGATCGCGGACTTGTTTTTCTTGACCAGCTAGCCCCTGAATGCGATAGTAATTTTGCATGTTTTCAGGAAGACCCTCAAACAACTGCTGTTCAGAACCGCCAAATCTTTCAAACAGTCTCTCTCTGCCAGCAACCGAGTACAAGTCGAGCGGATTATATAAACCAACTCGCCGGTTGTTAAGCTGAGCCATCAGAGTATCTCCCTGGATTGTATTGAATAAACCACCCTTGAAAAGATCGCCAAGGGTTAAGTTTGTTCCTTGTGACGCATTGTACAGCTCAAGACCAAAACCACCAACCATTGTTGCGCCACCAATTAACATTCCACCAGTAGCAAGAGCTCCGCCAAGTGTTCCAAGTGTGGCAGCAAGACCTCCCTTCGCCGCACCACCCATAGCCATAGAAGCCATGCTAAGACCCATGCCACCTTCAATACCACCAGCAGCTATACCCATACCCATACGAGTAGCAGCCGCGAACCTTCCACCACCGCCACCAGTTCTTGAGAGGGCATACGGAAGCTCCATAAAGGCGCCAAATTGCTCATACGTGGCTTGACCAGCAGCAGCTTGAGCCATAGCCTGCCTGTATGCAAAGCCGCCCATGAGGGAACCATAGTCACCCTCGGGCATTTGTCCTATCATTGTTGGAGGAGCAAAGTTTTGTCCAGCCCACTCAGCTCCAGCTTGCATAATAGGAGCTGTGGTGTACTGCCACATTCTACGAGCCATATAAAGACCGTACAATGCAGCTGCGCCAGGGCTTTTCATAAAGCCGCGACCAGGTCGTCCACTACCATCGTCTCCGCCTCCGCCAGGAGTACCAGGTACGCCAGCAGCAGCGGCAGTTTGAACTTGAGATAGAACAGTTTGACCAATAGCTTGATTTAGTGGGCTTTGACTAGCCAGGTAAGCTTGACCAGTGGTCTGCGCCATAGCCTGAGCACCAGGACTATTAACAATTATGTCATAAGCACCCTGAATAGCCTCGCCAAATTGCTCCTGTGCTCTAGTAACATCAGCACCAGAAGCTGTCATATCAGCAAATTGCTCAGTGGCTTTCTTTACAGCTTCTATATACTTATCGTGTACACTCCTCGCAACATCAATGTTGACAAAGCTTTCGAGAGCACTTAGACCCTTCTGGCTCTCCATGAGAGCTTGCTTTACAATAGCACCGCGATCTTCCTCCGGCAGTCCTTGTGTTTGTTGCATAAGACTACCAAGAGAGGATAGCTCACGCTGTTGAAGTCCTGCAACAGTTTGTTTATATTCTGTAAGACCAACACGCTCTCCATGCGGATCGGTTGGAAGTCGATAAGTTGATTGCTCAAGTTTACGAGCGAGAACATCTGTAGGACCACCAGCGGCGAACTGATAGGTGGAATATCCTTCAGGCGAGGTTGTGAATTTGAGAAAATCAGCCTCGGATAGAATATCAAGAGCTTCTTTAGATCGATACTTTGTTATTCCTAGACCCTCAAGATACTCTCCGGCGACCTCCTGCATCTCATCAGACATGACCTTCCAGTTAGGATCATAAGTACCAGCTCTCTCTTTTATCTTTTGATATGCGCCAGCCAGTACAGTTGGTGTCAAAGCTTGCATATCTCTAGGATAAGCCTCAGCCCATTGGAAGTATTGTCGTGGATCAACAGCGAGGTTGAACTCTCCTCCTCCGTGATAAGCTCTTAGCCTCATAGCACGCTGGAGGAGCGCACTAGTATCAGCAGCACCAATCTGCGAAACCTGTTTTAGATTGTTGATGTCAATACCAAGTCCCATAGCAGAAGAACCAACAACAGTTTGTCCCTCTGGCAATCCGCCAGTTTCGCTAGTGAAAAGCTCTTCAGTTTCTAGAAGTTCCTCTTGTGGAATAGGACCAGCTAGACCATGCCCCTTGTGATAACGTGCAGCTTGCGGATTTTCGGCACCACCGATAGCCTCATAAATTTGATCTACAAGACGCGTACTATAGCCATAGGTAAAGCTCTGTGTCTCTCCAGTAGTAGACAGCTCAGCACCAACGGTAGGATAATCCTTCATCTGAGCATTTCTTACTTTGAACTGGATATGAGACAGGTCTATTGGTTCTGTATATACCTTATCAAGACCAAAAGCCGAGATTGCGTTTGGTCTAATATCTTCTGGAAGGGTACCACCAGTAGCCATGACTGGCAATCCAAGTTTCTCGGCTGTATCAGCAGCATACTTGAATAAATATCTACCAGCAGAGGTAGATAATAGCTCCTGAAACTCGTCAAACGTAGTCGTTCCACCAAGCCCCTGATCAAAATATCCCATCAGCCTTTGACCAAGATTTGAGTGCTCCAGTCCAACAAACTTCTCTGTAGACATTACTGCAGTTATTGATTTAGCGCCAGGCTTAAACCTTCGTACTCCGTCAACAACCTCAGTTGATTCATTTATTGCCTTATAGAATGCTGAATGAGCCTCTCTATACTCCCGAACTGCCTCCTCTGGAGCATTAGCACCAGGATCACCAGGAAGCCAAAATGCTTGAACATTATTGCTACTAAGTCTCTGCATCAAGCTTTTATTTAGGGATGTTTGAGGCGTTGTTAGAATGTTTATTGATTGCCCTCTGGCAACCTGAGCTTGACGGATGAACGCTGTTTTACCCCAACCAGGAGGTAGGAAAGCACCAACACTCTTACCCTCCGCAAGTAATCTGCCAGCCTCGACAACTTCAGGACGTAGAGGTCCAGCTGATCCAGGGTGAACCTGAAATTCAGAACCAGGTCCTTGCGGAGGTTCATCAAAGAAGCCTGGAGGAGGCTCCTCCGGAGGTCCTGGAGGACCAATGGGAGGTTGACCAAGATGAGAAGGAACCCAAGATACCTCTTCTCCAGGTATCCAATCGTCACCAGGAACTCTCTCTGGAAGTAATAATTGACCACCTCCAGAAGATTGCTGTTGTCCTCCAGGAGGTTGCTGTTGTCTGGCGTTGTACTCATCAAGTGTTTCAATCCCATGCTGTCTCCGCATCAGATCGGCACCAGCAGAGGGGTCTGAAAAACCGTAGTCAATGTATACGCCACTATAACCCCTCCTAGTCCTTTGTTTTTCTACAAATGGAATATTGACACTAATAACAGTATCATCCAAGTCAGAAACACGGGGACTAGAGTATTCTTTTCTAGGCAAAGTTTGCTGTTGTCTGGCGTTGTACTCATCAAGTGTTATATTCTCAGCCTCTCTCCGCATCAGATCGGCACCAGCAGAGGGGCTTGAAAAACCGTAGTCAATGTAGTACGCTCCAGCTTTTCCTTCTCTTACAGTCCTTTGTTTTTCTACAAATGGAATATTAACAGGAACAACAGGATCATCCAGGTCAGATATAAGTGGACTGGAGTATTCTTTTCTAGGCAATGGTTGATTGCCAAGAGCCTCGCCTCTTACACTTCTCGCACCGCCAGGTGGAAAGTCATAGACAAAGTCCTGCTCATCTGGAGCCCTCTCTATTTCGCTAAAGCTATACCTTGGTCGTGGAGCATAGGGTCCAAATGCACTGGTATTCATGGCGGGAGTTTGTGAGGATACAGGATTATATATATCGCCAGCTCTTGTTATACGTCTCGATCTTGCAGCCTCTTGTGGAAGCTCAAATGTATCTGGAAACTCTTTACCTTCATTTAGAATTGTATCGTAGTGACTAAGATAAGTTGCGGATTGTTCATATTCCTCAACGGCAGACCAACCTTGAGCATAGCTCCTCTTGGCTTGCCTAACCATTTTCACGAGGTCTTTCTTACCACTCTTTAGAGCGCCGAACTCCCATTTCTTATATGCGTCTCTAGGTATTGAGCCCTCTCTATTGAATTTTCCAACCATATAACGCTGAAGCGCAGCCTGAGGACTACCAGAGACTTCATGAAGGGACTGTGTTAATATTCGTCCGAGTGGTGTAAATGGTCTATAATCTGGTAGATCGCCAGTGTGGGAAACAGTGTACCTTGTTGGCATGAACTCAACATCACCAATATCATACGCGGCATGTTCTGGTCGATCACCATAGAGAAGCTCTCTAGGTTCTCCCCAACGAAAACCTCTACCCATTGGAGCGCCAAGCTCAACACCAAGATACCTTCTATATCTATAATTAGCAAAGTCCTGTTGCTTTGCTCTTAGCTCTTCTTGTGGTCTCTCATAATAAATTTGATCTTCTATTGCTGGTTGTCCAGTAAGTGCTAAATCGCTTCCGCCAATATAGGGGTCTCTGCCAGCATTAGCTTGACGCGCAGCTGCAAGAGGATCGTCAATAACAGTTACACGCCTCTTCTTTCCGGTACCGGAAACACCATAATACTGAGCTGGTCCAATAAGCTGATCCTGAGGAGTATATATGTCCTCAAGTCTTTCAGATAAGTCTTGGCTAGGTCTTAGTCCCTTTGGTAGATACGGAACACTAGTATCTCCAAAGAAGCCAGGCTCATCGCTGCGAATAACCTCGCCAGTATACGAATCTACAACACTCTCTACCGCGCCTTTATGATATGGGGTATCATCGAACTGAGCTGGTATTTTAATTCCCTCCTCCATGCTTGCCATTGCATCAGTTCCAATAGTACCAGATGGGGTATCCATAGCACGCTTCTCGGCTTTATACCCATAGTAAGCACTATAATGACCGAACGAGGGCTCAGCGGCTACCTTCTTTCCCTCAACTTGTCTATGAGTAGCACCTTGAAGACCAGCCATGTAGTTAGTGGAAAGGCTTTGGAACACATCCATAGCGTTCTCGCCTTGCCAATATTCGCGACGAGCTTGATCGATCCACATTGGATAATGCGAACGAACTAATAAATCTTGTGCTTCTCTAACAGTAGTTGGGACTTCGCCATGAGGGAACCTGGCGCGCATCGAGGGAGTATAACTAACAGGCATATCAAGCGCATCTCTACCCTGTCGGTAGAATGCATCACTAATATCCCTGCGCAGTCTTTCCTGCGTAGGTTGGTCTAAATCTACGGCACTACGAGCAATTTCGTCAAAGAATTGCGACGCAATCTCGTCATCATATCCAGCCATGTTGTCACGGGGGGAAGGAAGGATAGGGCGGGAGGCTACCCTATCCCTCCTAAAGAGGAGGCCCGTAATTTCTCTTTAGCTTCATCCATTTTCTTGCGACTTTCAATCGCTTCATTAATCCACTTGCGTAGAACTCGTAAGAAAACGGGCTCCTCTAATAAAGTTTTATAAATTGGAAGTCTACCTTCGTTAGCCAGCAAACCGACCAGTATTTCTACGTATGGGTCGAAACTTCCTGTCAAGATAACTTTCTTGACGTAGAGCTCAGTCTCATCTAGCTCTGTTTGCCAGCTTCGTCCTCTGCGGGGTTCGGGTTCTCGTTTTCGTCTTGCGGAGTATCTTCTTCCGCCAAGAGTAAAGGACCCCAAAAAGGGACCGCATCACCTAGCGCTACCCATAACTCGCCTAGCATATCAGGTGGCATTCCTCCAATAACCTTCTCCCGTTCTGTAAGAGAAGCTTTTGGATCAAGGATCGGCTTACCGCCATCCTCAACGGGCTTCTCGGGATCGAGAGGGATATTAGTGCCATCGAATAGCACAGCTAGCTCATGTATAGCTCTTTCAAACCAGATTGGCAGCAATTTTATGGGCTCACCATTCTCGTCTGTTGCCGGAACTGACTTATCGTCATACCAGCGAGCTTTAGCAATCGCATCTACAGAAGTCGCGGGGCGAAACTTCCAATACCAGTCCGGCTCTTTCTCAAAGTAATAAGTCGGACTATCAAGTACAGCGTACTTACCAAAAAACATGGTCGGGCCTCCAGGTGGTTTAGTACGACGCTTTGTCGTTGATTAGTGTGAAAGTGATTGGTTGATCAACCGTTGGACTAGCCAGGAATGTACCAGTAACCTGAAGCACAAGCTGACGCTGTGCAACAATGTCAAGCGGGGTACAGCTCCAGGCAACGTTCGCATCACCGGATGCTTGGCTTTGTCCATTGGCAGCGATCTGGAATTTATACGGGGTAGAACCACCAGCAACCTGATCGCTCTCGAAGAACAACTCAATATCAGCCTCTTTGAATATCTCAGCAACCCAGCTTGAGCCAGCATCAGGATCGTACATCATCTTTGTGTATAATGTAGTGTCTGAGATAAGCACACCCATTGTCAAGACGAATGCACGATGCACGATGTCCAGTCGTTTAGGAGCATATGCTCCAACCACGTACTGTTGGTCAAGTGGGATCATGGACGTTGCCATGAATGAACCACCAAGAACATCAATATCGGTATTATCGGGTACTTCGATTGAGCCAAGTGGAGCTAGAAACTGTGGACCTCCATCCACGTATGTTGCAGCACTCCAAGTGGTTGTAGCGACTTTCTCGGGAGTACGTCCAATAAATGCGACAGTACCAGTTACAAAGTCAGCAGCTCTCCAATCAAGGGTCAATGTGGTAAAGCGACTGTCGGGAAATTGCTCACCCCACAAGTTCCCAGGTGCAAGACGAGCTGTGTACCAGGGAGCGTCAAACTGATCGGTACTCAGATTGAACGTATGTGTATAGGGAGCTGCAGAACCCGAAGTCGACACTGAACCACTCATGCCTAATAGCATGTGTCCTAAAGTTTGTGGGCGTGGAATGAACTCCAACCCGCCACCGGACGAAACGCCAACTTTCACAACGTTACGCTCCATAGCGCCGCCACCCACCTCAGGACCAAGGGGTATTACGATATTTCTAGGACCAGCTGCACCACGCCGGAACAGCAAATACTGAAACGAAGCATCAGTTGTATTTGGTGTTCCAAACGCAGTCTGCTTAGCAAAGCCTAGATAAGTTCCTTCAGCAGCAGTCATTTCTTTTTACTCCTATATGTTGTCATGCACTCTAAAAGAGTGTATGTCTGTTTTTTTCTTTCCACTAGCAAGCTCAACATAGCCTTGCCAGCGCCACAGTCCTACCTCATCCACAAAACCATCCGCGGCGACGTATTTCATTTTGCCGTCAGTGCCGTCAGTTACAAAGGCAGCATCCATGACTTTATTCACGCCGTCCGGTGGTAAAAAATTCAGTTGTTTAGTTGAGGCACCAGAGATGTCAACAACAGAACCATCCTCGTCCCTTATTGTCATCTGAAAAATTGTGCCCTCATCGTTTAGTCTTACGCCAGCACTCATATTTCTGTCTCAACATATTCGCCGAGGGCTATATTACCATCGACGAGATCATTTAGTTTAATTCCTCCATCAACAGCATTTACAAGCATGATGTTCCCGTATACATCTACAAGGAGAACATCCCAACCAGCTGATATAGCTGATGCGGTTGCAGTAAGCGAGGCAACACCAGATAAAATGGCAGAGCCAGTGTAGTAACAAATAGCACTTGATGTAAGAGCTCCAGCTCCGCTAAGAGATGCCGTAGACCTTTTTATTATAAGTCCAGATGCATCAAGATTTGCATAAGCCTGAAGAACTGCGGCACCATACTGTACTGATGTTACGTCTCCACTAGCAACTAGCGTTCCGACACCGGAAAGAGTAGAAGAACTATACTGTATTCTTGTCCCTGATACAGTTACAGCACCGACCCCCTCCATAGTGGAGGAGCCTACTGCGGTAATATTTCCGGACGACGTTAGTGCTCCAGCACCGCTCAAAACAGCAGCACCGTACACAATCCCCGCGCCGATAATATCTCCGCTTGCTGTAAGCGATCCAGCTCCCTCTAGGTTCGCGGCTCCAACTTTCTTGGCTTCAGCACTTGCTTGAAGTGATCCAACACCGCTGAGTGTAGCATCACTATACTGAATACGTGTTGCAGATGCAGTAACGGCACCTGCGCCAGCAAGTGAAGCTGTGCTAGACCTTATTCTGTCGGCACTAGAAGTTAGAGCTCCAGCTCCAGACAGTGTAGAAGCACCAACCTTTTTAGCTTCTGCACTGGCTTGTAGCGATCCAGCACCGCTAAGTACGGCAGCTCCATAGACTTGACCAGCAACTTCTCCACTAGCAGTCAGTGTTGCAATACCACCAAGACTGGCAACACCAGTCTTTTTGGCATTAGCAGAAACCGTAAGAGCGCCAACGCCAGGTAATGTAGCTGTTCCAGTCTTATTAGCCTCTGCGGTTGCGGTAAGAGCTCCAGCTCCATCGAGGCTCGTTGCTCCAACCTTTGTAGCTTCAGCACTAGCTGTAAGAGCTCCAGCGCCGGAGAGGTCTGCGGAACTGTACTGTATTCTCGTGGCGGAGGCTGTTATTCCTCCAACACCAGCAAGTGTAGCGGCACCAACAAGCGTTGGTTCGGCACTGGCAGTAAGAGCGCCAACACCATCAAGAGAGGCATCGCCGTAGCGTATCCTCATGGCATCGGCAGTAAGTGATCCAATACCAGATAGTGTAGCAGCTCCCTTTATTGTCACATCGCCACTAGCAGTTAGCGTGGCAATTCCGTCAAGAGTTGCTGATCCTACAAGAGTTGCATTGGCAGAAGCCTGTAAGGTTGCAGCTCCGTCAAGAGAGGCATCACCAAGACGTATAGCACCACCGCTAACAGTGAGTGCTCCAGCACCAGGCAGAGTAGCACTAGATACTAATGTTGCGTTTGCTATTGATGTTAAGGTTCCGATTGCGGCTAAATTAGCACCGCTGTATTGTATCCTTGTAGCTGTAGATGTAAGGTTTCCTGCACCTGACATCTCCACAGTACCGTAACGGATACGATTAGGTACTGCGCTACAGGCTCCTGCACCGCTTAGGGTTGCTGTACCAGTTTTTGTTACTTCTGCTGATGCAGTAAGAGCACCAGCACCAGATAACTCGGCTGCGCCATACTCAATAACACTAGGAAAACTAAGCGTATTCGCAAACTCAACCCAAGGGTTATAAGCTGCTGTATCACTATCGTTCTCGCCAAGGTCCGTCCCACTGTCATCACCAATAGAGATCGAGTTATTATGATCTCCATTTCCCCAGGGTACACCGCCAACACCAATCTCTATTACAATGCGATCATTCGCGTTAGCATCGACTGATGTTGTCGTGGCGGAGAATGACCTATTTGTTAGTGACGTGTCTAATTCTGTATCATCTCTTGTCAGGCTCAGAACTGTTCCAGTAACAGTAGAACCATCGTTAGAAACTACACGTACACATATCGCAAAATACGCATCGTTCTTGCCACCATTCTCCAAGCCCCTGATCTGAAGCTTGAGAGTTTGCGCAGATATAGTTTGTTCAGCAATCGGTTCTGATACATACTGCCTGAATAAATGGTCAGTATTCCCTGAGCTTGTATCGTTGTCTTGAATAGTTGTCATCGAAGACGAAATCTTCGATGTCACACATGCAAGACGACTAGCTGCACCAGTATCGTCCCAAGCACCATCATAGGCTGGACTTACTGCCGCGGCACCGCTGGAGGGGAGATAGAACCGCGTTGCCATTTATGTTAATGAACTATGCTAGTGATACGTCTAAATCGCCAGCGGGTATTTCAAAAGTGTCGCCGTCATCGATTGCTTTCGATGCAGTCAAACTACCATAGAATAGCAAATTTCCACCAGTATCCAAATCCAAGATACCAACATGAGATACTGTTCCCCATGAGGCAGTCGCCTGTGTGAAGGTGATTGCGTTGGTGTTGGCGGTAGCTCCATCGGAGGGTGCATCCCAGGTAGTTACCTGTTCACGAGCATAGGAGCCACCAGTCACCTCGGTACCACTGTTATCCTCGTCGGGATTAGAGGTATACAGTGCAACATAGATACTGGTACCTGGCGAGGAATAAGCGGCGTTTCGCAGAATGTGATCGATCAGCTCATTTTCGAGATAGTTACTTAATGCAGACATTGTAATTCCTTATGTTTCAAATATGACTTGACATCCGAATGTTAGCCCATCAGTATTATCATAGGCGAGGTTGACTACACTGTCCTCCTCTAGTAGTATTGGATGTGTTGGGTAAAAGACATAGTCAGTCAAGTTTTGAAGGTCTTGTGTAAGAAGCACAGTATCGTAAGCCGAACCATGCTTGCTATCAATTTTGATTGTCAAATCCTCCGACGTTGATACGGAGCCGCTAGAGTGTACAAGAACGCTGTTTAGATAAGCGCCGCCTTTCGGCACTTTAGCATCAAAGCTCATAGCACCTGAACCGGAGGTATGTAAAAGTGTTAATTGAGGTATAGACATTACGTCCTCTTTGTCGTCAAAACATCAAATCTGAATTTGATGAAATAGTCATAACTGTTTGGTGGACCACCAGATTGTTTCATTTCGCCCTTGAGATCAGACGACACAATCCCGCGTGCCACATACTCACCGTCAGCCTCTACGCCAGAGAATGAGATAGACAAAAGAGCATGCTCGATCCTCGTTCGTACAGTGGAAGCGATTTCTCGTGCTTCCGAGAGGTTTTCTTTCGATCTCTCAAGCATTGTCCTGGCTGTTACAGTAAATCTACGTTTCCATGTAACAGCAGTACCAATCTCGATATGATATATCTCGTCGCTCCAGTTCTCCTTAAGTCCAGTAAATGCACCAGAAATAAAGTTGTCTGGATCGTTCTCGTGTAACGTTACAGTAATACGAGCTTTGTCTGGTTCCGGTTCTCCATCAAGAGGACCAAGTTTTACGGTATGCACTCTTGCACTGTCGGAAGCATCAATATTATCTATCAATGCCGTCTCAAGCTCTGTTTGAACCTTTTTCAAAACCTCATCATGAATTCCACTCATCTCGTTCTACCAGGTCGGTATAGCGTAACAACACCACCAGGGGTGCGCTCCGCAATTTTCATGTAATACTCATCCATCAAAGAGCCTGTCTCTGGCATTAGTGGATTGTCGTCTCGTTTCCCCGATCCTGGCTTAAAGCGGTCAAGCTGAGATTGCTTTGTCCTCATTTGTCCAAGAACCTTAGCCTTGACGTAAAGGCGCAGGAGCTCTAAATCTCGCTCTGATACACTGAACTCAAACGCACTATCGTTCTCGTCATCTGGTATATCGTGAATAGAGAAGTATGTTAGATAAAGCTCAGTATCAGAAGTGGGGGAACTATTGATATATAGATTCCCCCCTTCAGTGTAAAAGCGGGATGGTGTAGACTGTGTTTGGTACTTCAATCCTGGTCTAGTCTGACGCTCCTCTAGGAAGGTGCCAACAGGACACTCAACGTAAATAGAATATACGTAGTCAGATGGTAACAAGAAAGCCGTAGAACCCGAAGTAAGACTAAGCTGTACTTGGTCCATACGTTTCGGAAACCACTGAGAGTAGTCCCTTACAGCGTCCTTCGTATAGATGAGTAAATCCTTATCGGTCCAGCGCGGATCGTCATCATCGTCATCCAACGCTAAACGAAGGTCGCCCAGGAAATCAGCCCAGGTTGTCATTAGTCAGAACCAGCAGACAGAACTACGCGGAACCACTCTGGTCGGAATAGCTGGAACTTCAGCATACCGCGCCACCCAATACGATTGACGAGCATAGCGTCATCGAATTTTGGAGGAACGATAATGTTGGGTCGTTCAGCAATACCGTACACAACGCCAGGTCCACCCAAGAAGATTGATGCATGGATGTCCTCAGCAACGGTCACGTAGTCGCCGGAGGTATGGTCTTTCAACAGAGGCTTATCAAAGCTGAGCCGATTGGCTCCACCACTATCGACAGCCACAACTCGACGGACTTCCTGCAGACCATCGGTCTCTAGTACGGTTGTACCAAGAGCCTGAGCGTGGATGGTGACATAATCACCAACCGAGAAACCGCTCGAATCTGCAACGGTCACGTAGCGTGTTGAGCCGGATTGACCAGGGGTATAGATCGTATCTACGGTTGAGTAAGCACCTTGACCACCAACGGTATCAGCACCGAGGGTAGACTGGTTGCTTGCCAAGCCCATATTGCGAAGGCGCAAACGGTTGGTTCGTACAAAGCGGGTGCCAGCCCACATACCGACCTCAGCGTTGAACTTGCGTCCGGTCTGGTTATAGTTTTGTACGTCGATCCAGTCGGAGCCAGCAGCAGTACGGATGTCGTGGATCACGCGTGGGGTTGTCGCACATACGACGACCCCACCACCATCTTCTACCTGAGCAATGCCAGGAATTTCATCTTCCTCGAGGGAAACACGAATATCCTCGGCTAGATCAGGATCAAACAGGTCTGTACTGGTGATGGTTGCCCTTGAGACAGCCGAACCAGCATATGTTGGATTCGGGTGTGTCAGGTGGGCATTCCGAGCCAGAATGTCGAGTGTGTCAACCAAAGATTGACCAACTTTCTCGCGAACAATACCGCGAGCATCACCTTGATTCAGGTAAGTTAGAATGTCAAGGTGGTCAGAGTATTTCAGAATGTCGTGGTACCAAGCCAAGTTGATCGATACGGTCCGGCTGTCCAGGTACATACCTTTCTTCCAGATTGTCGATTCACTTGTGGTATTCCAGTTAGGTTCCAAATCATATACTTCACTGTAGACAATTTGTCCAGTGTTTACTGCATTGAAGTCTTCTTTCACAACAGTGAATGGAACCATGATAGACTTCGTTCGCAGTACATCTAAGAGGACACCTTCATAATACGTTCGCTGCCATGCGGGAAGCGCCGTACTAAAAATGGTGCCAGTTTCATAGGTGTTAGCCATTATTTATTCTCCGTGAGTTTTCGCCCACTCCCAATAGCGGTCCCACGTCAAACCTTCTTTATTGTTTCCGTCCAATAACTGTTGACGCCATGAATCGTGTGTTTGAGGTAACTGGTCCGTAAACTCAGTTGCGGCTACGGGAGGTGTAACACCAGCCATAAGCTGTTCCTCACGACGCTTAGCAAAGTCATTTCCCCAACTTACAAAATCTTTCATGATCGTTTCCAGGGCTTCTGGATCTTCAACATAAGGAATGCGATCTATGATATTGACAAGTTCGGGGGCTCCTAGCTTTTTAGCCATATCCATTTTAGCTTTATAGGCTTGCAAGCTTTCTAGCTCTTTCTTCGCTTGGGATTGCTCTTGGAGAGCTGTTTCAAGTTGTTTCTGATACTCACCGACAGCCGTATCCTTCTCCACGTCCTTGATACCAAGTTGGCTTTTTAGCTGCTCGATCTGAGTGCTGTAGTCAGCCTGCTTAGCTTCAAGCTCCGCTTTGACGGAGGTGAGCTCGTTGATTTTCTTTGAAGCGCCTTTATAGCGCGCTTCCCAATCGATAACATCCTGTGTGTCGGTCACAGGTGCCGAAGGAGCTGGCTGCGCAGGTTTTTCCAGCTGCACAGTAGGTTCTTTCGGTTCGTCAGTCATTTAATTTCTCCTTATACCGAGGGTAATTCGGCATAGATAATAGTAGCGTTTCCGGCGCCTGCTGAAGACCCTGAGGCTACAGATGCGATAACGGCAGCACTACCAGATGTATACCAGTTGCGTCTGTGCGTGTTTCCGGTGTCCCACAAGAGGTCTCCGTAATCATCAGCTTCAATACCTGCAACAGCGCCTAATGTTTTAGTGATTTTTCCATCAGCTATAAAACCATCAGTGTCGCCGCCTGAAACGCCAATGTTGATAGTTGGCGATCCATCAAACGCTTCGGTAACTACAAACAAAGCATCAAGTACCAAGCTATTAGCTGGCAATGTTACGATACTTTGTGTCGCTCCGCCGTCATGTGTAATCTCGGCGGAAGCTACGCGCAAACCAATTCCTTGCTCCATTGATTGCAGCTCAGAGAGTAATGTAGCAAAACCCTGAGTAGGCAAAGTCTGTTTGTTCTGCGCTTTTAGCGTAGCGACTTTTGTGCTAGTGAGATAAGCCATAAGCTTCTCCTCCTTATACTATTTGCGCGGTTTGCGCATCTTTCGCTTTAGAATACACCTGATTCGTTTATTCTTGCAGCGGTTATTCTTCAAACCTCACTCCTGTTTCTTTTGTGTCTTGTTGGAGCTGAGGTAAATAATCATATGCTTCTACAACATCGCCAAATAAATCAGCCTTATCATCCATTATTGGGATTGGATAGAAGCCCATGCTTGTTACAATTCCGACACCCTTTTGCCAGTTCTCATGATCTCTAGCAGATGGAACACGACCATCTGTGTGACATAGACATCCAGGCATCATCGCAGTAATCTCTCGAGGCTTCTTGCCTCTGAGCGTTTTTGTCGCGATCTCCCTTCTATGACCATGCCCACAAATTGTACTATCCTGTGCTTCATCTAATAAACTGGCTACAGTGTGACCAGATTTACCTTTTACGGTAACTCCATGGATGTAACGAACATTGTTAATGTACTTTTCGCCTGGATATTCTGATACGTACTCAATACCCATTCCGTCGAGGTCTAATAAATATGGTATAGACATGACTGGCATGTTAAGGTTCTTCACTGATCTTAGCTCATAAGCCTGTAAAGCATGTTGCATCAATAAATCAGTAAGTCTCTTTTCGTGGTTGCCCTGAAGCCACCAAAGCTTTGCTGTGGGCGCAGCTAACATTAGCTGTTGCAAAAACCACGAACACTCAATGAGCGCTGGCTGTGTTGTGAACTGCATATCAGGAGTACGAGCAAACTTAGTTGACATTTCAGCGAGGTCAAACATATCTCCGCCAATTATGATATTGTCAAACTCGTACAGACCTGCAATTTGCAACACAAGGCTTAAGGCTTTACGATCATGAAAAGGTGTCAACTTTCCAGTCAACCAATCCCTTGAATAACCAAAGTGGGCATCAAAAACAGATAAATCCAACCTCTTTGCCGTCTTTGGTAGTGGCTTTCTCGGAATATTGGCTTTTACAACCACTGGCTGTACTATTGGGTGTAAAGCAATCGGATTTCTTCTTGCTAACCACACCTCTACTGAAAACAGAGGCTCAATTGTTAGCTCGCCATTGTCTACAACACTACCAGTGATTCTACCGTCAACAAACTCAAGGTCCTTCTTCTCATCTCTACGGTAGCCCTCATAGGTCTTGATCCTAGATTTCTCAATAACCCAATCATCGAGGTCTACTCCGCAAGTTTCTACAAGATCATCCTTTGTCTTGATCCTGTACGACTTGCTAGAAAGACGCATTGTGTTTCCGGTTTCTTCGACGTTTACATCACCCTCCCCTACCTCATCCTGCTGCGCACGAAAAATCATCCCATGCATAGCATCGAACGGTAGACCAAGGCGACTAGCAAGTTCCCGTTGGGAAAGACCACTCTCACGCCACATGTGGAGTAGTTCTTCACCTTTATAGTCGTCTAAGCTCATGATGTCGGGACGTTTCCGGTGCCGGAATTCATCCCTGCCGTTTCTCCTTGTTTTTCTCTTATGTAAAGGTTCTCGTTTAGTAACATTTCCTCGACACGGTCTGCCTCAGCAGTACCCTCGCCGAGCTTCTTCACAGCACTCTCCAATGATATTGACGGAGGTGTAGTGGACATACGCTTGACGACTTCATCAACCAGCTTAGCCTGATCGCGTGGCATAATTGGAGCAAACCTAGGCACTACGGCACCATCACCTAGGCGTCTCAATCCCATCTTGGGAATACGATCTAGGTCTTTCTTGACTAGCATGACTGTACTCTTGTACATTGCTCTACGCAAGAAAGCTGAAAAATATGATCTCTGTCGTCTTACAGCCCTTATCAGTGGTTGCATTCTCACTTCAAGGGTTATTCCTGAGCGTTGGGAACCGTCACTATCTTCCCCAAACGCGACTGGAGGCGCACCGACTGAGGTACGCCCCCAGTCATAAAGGAAACGGATATAATCAAACGTACCTCTAGGTACAGGGTCTTTAGTTTCCAATACACCAACTTTCGGTTCCGGCGATTGACCTAAAACCCTACCTAAGTCCCATAATATGTTAGGACCAAGAGGATAATTATCAGCATTGAAACGCTTTGGAAGGTTATAACCCCATCTTGTCGGATGTGAGTTATAGTTGATTGCCTCGCCGAGGTCTGCAATACGCATATTCAGTTCGTCTTGAGCTCTCTGAACGTCCTCTGTGAGACTATCTCCCCACCAGTGCGTTGTTCTTATTCTAGGAACATACTCGAATGGTATAAAACCCCAAGGATTTATACCGGAATATGCCTGAATGGGTCTGCCATCTAATTTATTTGTATAAGTGCGCTGTGTCCAGTGTTCTACACGTTGAACCAAATCTTGCCCACTAGGAGCTTCGTAGCCATACCTTGCTTTAGCCTGGTCTCGGGTCAGATCATAAACAATATAAACCTCTAGGAGACGATCAACGTCCTCGGGGTCCCATATCGGGAAGAATGCATCTATTGGTACTCGTGTCCATTTCACTCCACCAGCACTGACGGCGATCTTCATTACACCGCCACCATAGATATTACCGTCAAGAGCCAATTCCCACAGTAAAGTCTCGGCTTGACTGTCGTTTAGAATGTCTCTAGCGATCCTTGATGCAGCTTTTTCACTTTCATCTACTTCAGCATCACGGCGAGGTTCAAATGTTACAATATCCTCGTCCCATTCTCCAAAAAGAGTATCAGCCTGTGAAATACACAGCATCTTTACGAGATTTATACCAACAGGGTATAGCTCTACTTTATCTTCCTCTAATCCAGATTCCGTTGGAACCTTTTGGTTAAATACTTCACCAGTGAAATACTCTCGCCTTTCCGCGCGAATAGCTATCTCACCTTCCCAGGAAGTCCTAACAGTAGGACTTACATTACCAAGGTCTGACCAATCAGGAAATGTTGTCATATATTAATAAAAAAACGGCGGAGTATTTTCTCCGCCGCTATTTTCGGTAGGGGAATTACTTATCGGTATTTATACCGCCTTATGTATTTGAAAGTACCGATTGTCCCGTATGCCTCAGCATACGAGGGCTCTGAGCCCTCGATTTTGATCGTTCGGAAAGACTGGATTCCATCTCTAATGGTTTGCAGCAAGGCACTCGTGCGCTGCGATACTTCGATTTCTTTGTCCAGCCGACCATCTCCGATCTCTACTTCTAAAAGTTCCCCGAATTGAACATGTTCTATTGCCCTGACGAGTTTTAGCTCGTCCTCGGTAACTTTCATCTTTAGTTTTACCATATTATCTCCATATTGTCAAGGGTATGCACAACTACTTATCGTACAGAACTTTGTCAGTTTGATAAAACCCACTACATCTATATCTAGTACCAAGTGGGTTCCATACCCTAACAACATCACCACAGCACTCGGGCTTCGCTGGAGAAGTGCCTATCGGCGATTCAACTTCAAATTCTTTATTACAATTCCGGCACCGGAATGTGAATATCATTTTAGTATGTTTTTGTTGTACACCCATCTATGGGACCTCCGCAACAAGAGCAAGTATTATGATGGTACTTATCATGCTCAAAATAAGAATTGCAGTATATACACTTCTGAAATTCCTTCGGATTGAATATTTCAATACCATCAAAATTTAACGCTATTGTATCTCCGTCAGCAACGTAAGCATCTCTGATTAATTTCGTCATAGCTACTAGGTAGTCATCAACAAAGATACCAGCATATGCTATATTCCCCCAATTATCAGAAGCTTGAGGAAAAGAGATTCCATTCGAGAAAGGCATTCGCGAATACCCATTCCCCGAAACTTCTCTATACATATTGTCAAACAGTCCAACTCTAGCAGAATCTACATTGTCATTCCACTTCATACCGTCTCCTAGCTAACAACATCCATAAAGAAATGGATCATATCTGAAATGACCATACCTATGAATATCCATTGGAAAGGACCATAGACAATCTCTGCGCTTATTCCAAGAACACGAATAATAACTGCCATCAAAATGCCAAGATAGACAAGACGAAATAACGTTCCCACCACTGGCATGTGGCTTAGGGGAGATCGATGGTTTATAAACTTTGCGTAAGGAAGAAAAATCAACCACGGTATCCATTTTGATGGTGACCTCCTCGGGAACCTAGAATTTACATCAAGATCAGGATTTATCATTAGTGTTGCTAAAAAGCCAGCCGAGATCGCGGCGGCTTCAGCGAGAGTAGCGCCAAGGCTCCAGGCAACAGGGAAGGAACCAATCGCCCCTATCACTGTTGCTTTTGCGTGCGTCTCCTTATTAGGCACGTTTCACCCTTCTAGTATGCCTTGTGCGTCTCTTTCGGCTGTATCGTCTCGGTCTCGGCGGCTTATCATCCTCAACCTCTTGGGGAGAATATCTCATTCCGAAAGCAAGCATAGCCAACATCATTGTAATATCTTGGGGGAAACCAGACTTTCTATCGTTCTCTCGCGTATATGTGGACATTTGCCTTTGAATACCTTTAGCAAGAGGCCAGCTAATCTCATGATTACTTACGGCGAGGCTAAGCGAATTCAGGGCGGCGTCTTTGTCCCTTGTAAAATTCATAGCATCTGTTTCGATACCCAAATTCTCAAACGCAAGTTCCTGCATAGCCTTTTGAGGACCTGTTGTATCAAGAAGCTTTATACTAGGAGTATACTTGCTCATAGCATATCGAAAGCTATCCAGAAATGGCATATAGCTACCACGTCCTGATACCCAATCAAAATAAACCATCTTCGCAGGTTTCTTAGATATATCCAGAACGCCAATAGCACCAGCGTTCCTCTTTGGAGGATCATCAATACCAGGGTCTCCAGCCATTATATAGACACCCTTTGGCTCTCTTGGCATTTCAAATTTCATCAAGCCATGTCTAGGATGTTCCTCCATAACATATCCCTTTTTGGGATGTCCACCACCATCATCTAAAAGTCTTGGGTTCAAAGCAAGCATAACAATGTCGTTAAGTCCCTGATCTGTGCATGCGCTAATGTGTCTCTTGGGGAACATGGACATGCCATAATCAGGAAACTCAGCATTCATTTCAACGTCAATATCAAGATCGGTATACTCAGCCTCCATCAAAGCTATCTGATCCTCGGTGAGCATGACATTATCTCTGGTCTTGACCTTAAATGACAGGTATTTTACTAAATCTGCAGTATCATGCCCTTTTACTCCACGCCAAAAGCGTGTTTCAAGCCAGGGTGCTGCTGTAGGCGAGGTGAGTGTATCAAGTCTTGCCATACGCTTTGTGTTATCTGGTCTTGTTCCTCTCAGACGACCACGCAGAGTTTTTACACTCTCTCCCACAAAGTCAAGACCGCACTCGTCGTATGCGATGCGGTCATACTCCGATCCTCGGATGAAGCGGGCATCCATGCCGCATGTCCTAAATTCCCATTCAGAGAAATTTTGGAATTTTATGAGAGGCCACGGTCTGAGTTTTATGTCTAGGATCAAATGTTCAAGATGATCGTTACCATCATACCAAGCCATAAACATATCGAATGGAAGCTCTGCCTGTTTTGCTGTAACCGAGGTAGATAATGCTCTAAAGTAGGGAATAGAAATACAATCAATTGCAATACTGGCGGCTTCTACGTTTGTTTTACCGGACGCAATACCAGCCAAGAACGTTGTGTTCATCTGAGCGGCGTTGTGCCAGGCATATTGATAGGGAATTGGTGTCCACCCTCTCAAATACCACTCAGTAGCATGATGAAATCCTCCATTGGCTCTCAAAGCTGCTGGAAGTACCTTGCGATCTATATCAGTTAGTATCATCTGCCGTTCAAATTCTCCCTAATCCATCGGTTGCGTCCTCGTTGAGCACTACTAACAGCGACTTTATGATGCTCCAGCTCCTTCTCAATCTCTCTAGCGCTAGGAACATCGTCCACATGCGTCCACCCACTGTTCATATCGTCAAGCCACTGGTACACAACTTGTGTTTTTGGTACCTCAGCTGTACCCTCATTGTACCGCGGTACAGGAGTTTGTACAGATTGTACAAAATCTCCTCTAATTGAACGTCTCTCTAAAGAGTTATTCCACGAGGCTAATAGCCGATTGTTGTAATTCTCCACTTCTTGCTGATAGTGGTCATAAGCAATTTCACTGTATGTACCAACCTTAGCAATTTGCGATCCCAAAACTTCTCCACCAATCCAAGCCAACGCGGAAGCACCAACACCAATAACAATAGATAGAGCATACTGAAAATAAATCATCAGCTCTGTATTTATATTATCAATAAGGCGCAGGGATTGTCCAAGTCCAGCAAACGTAGAGATAAGCACCATAAGGAATATTCCTATTCCTAGAGTAGAGTTGGATACTTTCTTATTATTCTCAGCACGAATAGCAGCATAGATTACTATCCCACCTTCAATCGCTATCATAGCGGCAATAGCCTCAGCTAGAGAGAATATTGGACTTCCGCTGAGGGATGCGGCAAGATAAAACTGTTCTGCAGTCCGTAAAGCCGCCAAAATAACAGCAGCAAGGGAGGTTAGGACAAGCAAATAGAATTGCCAGCCTAATCCTCTTGTGCTTGGAGGTTCGGGTATAGTGTGCTGGAGCTCGTATTTATCCCTATAAAGCTCAAAAGCGTCCGTTTCCCTCTGAGTAAGTTCTTCTAGGTTCATTCTTCCCAAACAAAACCACAATTCTCGTTCAGGCAGGTATAGCGCGTTCTGCGATACAAAAGTTCTTCGTATTGCTCAGAATGACCACATTCAGGGCATTCTCTCTCTGGCGACTTTCTCGACATTCCTAAAACGTCGTCTGTATTTCCAGCTAGAATGCTGTGTTCGTCCATAGCCGTAAAGCTCCTCTAACACCAATTTTAGTTCTTCTGGTTTTATTTTGTGTTCCTCAGCCATGTCATGATGCTTTCGGCAGAGGGTAATGATATTGTCCTCAACGTCTCCCCCGCCTTGAGAACGCGGAATTATATGATGAGGGTCGAGACCAAACCTACACGGGTCTCCTCTCATGAAACCATACAAACAGGCTCGGTCTCTTTCCTCAACAACCCAACTTAGCAAATCGGGGTTTACTATACGCTTCATCGTGTAGTAGGCATTACCTTGTGTACTCTGCGAGAAGCCTCAAACGTAAATGTGAATGTATTTATCAGCACAATACGTAAGATGAGTACAATCAACGCGATAGCAACTGGCACCACCCATACAAGTAACGACTGTGGCAGTACGGGATGACTAACGCCGCGAGCAACAATTTGCTGCGACACTCCCCACCAGGTCAATCCGGCATTGAAAATACTGGCAATAAGCCAGGCTATTAACAACAATTTGACCTCTTGAGGTTCATTGCGACCACGTTCTGCGGTAAAGATACGTGCAATTCCAGCAAAATCTACACCACAGAAAGCTAATGCCAAAATAGTAGCCCATTCAAGACCTGCAAACGATATATTTCCTAGCAGATCATGAAGGGCATACTCCGTTGACGAGAAGTTGAACATTTCAAATGCGATCATGGCGAAAATCAAGATAAGTCCTGAAAGCCACGGAAGCGCATTTCTAATATTTCTTAGGTTCTTCATATAAGCCTCCCCAGGCTAAGCCTAACCTAATGTTTCTGGACCAAACTCGGCTTTCACACGCTGCACAGCCGCCTCGATGAGATCATCCATTTGCTCAAATGTGAGCGCGACATTATGATCTTCGCACCATTTAGCGACAGCATTGAGAGCCATCTCCTTTTTCTCTGGATTTGCAAGGTCCTTCCATGCTGGTGATTGCATCAGAGCACGAACCTGTTGCTCAGCAAAATCTTTAGCAGCTTCATAGCCCTCAAGACCCATTTTCTTAACGAGGTAAGCCTCGAGTAGATTAATACCCTTGTGTGCTCCGGCAACAAAGATACCAATCAAGGCAGTAACTACAGCCAGCAGGATTTCAACCACAAGTGGGTTTTCAAAAATTTCCATCTTTTTCTCCTTGTGAATTTGGAACTTTTATGTTACAATATGTACTGCCACACTCCAATTTATAGCACATTTGTGTTCAACTGTCAAGGGAGGCAACTTGACAAATCAAAACTCAAAAGGAGAATAAGATGAAGTACCGTACAGTCTCGATACGCGGCTGGAAGAATTTAGCCAATGTTCTCAATGATTTCGATAGAGATGGATATGATCCTCTATTCGTTACTCAGAACAGTAGCACAGTCTTTACAGTCGTATTAAAACCTCGGGAGAATGAAGACGATGTTCTTAGAGACGATCTTCTAGAAAACCTATCTGCCGAGTTCAACGAATCCGGTACCGGAAAGGTAGTCGGAGGAGCGGCAACCGTATATCCGGCTAAGAAAAAGGAAAAAGTCGGTGCGGATACTGATAGCAAGTAGCCCAAAAACTGGTAACGTATGGCTGAAGTACCTCCTGATGTTTATATATAATATTCAGGAGGCTCAGCCACGCAATTCAAGTCTGGATAATATGGGGTGGCTTGGATCAATAGAAAGCTTTGTTTCTGTACAGCACTGGAACCCAACAAAGAAGGTACTAGATTGGGTGAAAGAGAATGATGTAATTGTATGTACAACGACAAGACATCCAGGCGACGAATTTGTATCACTATACTATTATGTGAATAGAATGTACCCGCTGTGGGATCAGTCAGGGTGGCCGCGTCCAAGGAAGGAAATGCCATCGGCTGTGATGATAGGAGAAGAAATAGATAGTCCAACAACACTGAAGTTTCTAAAAGAGGGGTTTGGCAAACACATAACAAAATCGGTGGAGTGGCTACTAACGGGAAAATCACATATAGTACAGTATGAGGCTCTAAAAGATGCTCCGTTGCAAACACTATATAATCTATGCCAAAGTATAGAACCAGCAGCAATCGGAACAATCAAAAGAGCAATAGAACAAAGTACAATAGAAAAACAGAGAGGGAGAGGGAACCACCTGAGGATACATTGTCGTAGCGGGGAGAAAAACCAGTGGAAAACTGAATTGAGCGATGTACACATCGAGATATTTAAAGAGCTCTACTCCAAGGAACTGTCTTGCCTTGGGTATGCATTTTAGGGAGAAGATATGCAAGGAAAAGCCGCGTTCACGATTATCGCAAGAAACTATCTAGCCCAAGCGAGAACACTGGCAAAATCAATAAGAGAACTAGAACCCGACGTTGATTTCTATGTTCTACTCATTGACGAGGGGGAGATAACCGATGAGCCATTCGAAGTCGTATATGCAAAAGACATTGGAATATACGATCAAAATCACCTATTTTTCAAATACAAAACAATTGAGCTTGCTACTGCAGTAAAGCCTCACTTTATAAAGTTCCTTCTTGATAAAGGACATAACAAGGTTTTATACTTCGATCCAGACATCTTGGTGTGTGATAAGTTGGATTATTTGTGGGATACTCTCAATGAGTGGAGCATTATACTAACACCTCACATGCTAGAACCACCTAACGATATGAGAAAGCAAAATGAGGTGGATGTGGGGATGTGCGGAGTATACAATTTGGGGTTTATAGGAGTATCACAAAGCCACCAAACTACAAAGTTTCTTGACTGGTGGAGTAACAGAACATACCTATTCTGTCTAATGGAGCCAAGGAACGGGTTATTCGTAGACCAAAAGTGGATAGACCACGTTCCGTGTTACTACGATGAGGCTTATATCCTGAGAGAACCAGCATACAATGTTGCATACTGGAATCTACATGAGAGAGGAGAGGGGTTAGCCTTAGAGGATGATGGAGTATACCTCTATGGGGAAAAGGTAAAATTCTTTCACTTTAGTGGATACGACCCGTATGATAACGTTATATCAAAACACCAGGAAAGATTTACATTCGAGGATTTGCCAAACATAAAGCCGATCTACGAGATGTACACTCAGCTGCTGATTGGTAATGGGTACGACAAGGTACAAAAGCATAGACCAGCGTATGACTATTTCGATAATGGTATTCTGGTATCGGAATTCATCAGGATGGTGTATAGGAACCTTCCTAACGGATCATACTTTGGAAACCCGTTCGATACAATATCTTGGGGGAACTTCTATCACTGGCTAAGATCAGATGTAATAAACAGCAATACGGGAGAAAAACTACCAATATCGAACCTTATGTACAAGCTATGGCAACGCGTTCCAGAGCTTCAAGAGCAAGCGAAAGAACTAAATCCAGACACGGTTGGGATAATAGCAAGCTGGATCAACACACACACTAAGGTAACAGGAATTGACCCGATATTTGGAAGGAGGCTCATGCCAATAATAAACGAGAACCCGAACTTTGGTGTCAATATAGCCGGATACATGAAGGGTGTATTTGGGGTAGGTCAAGCTGCGAGAAATACGGTATTCGCGGTACAGACCACCGATGTTCCATACGCGATAAATAATGTATCCTGTGAAGTCCAACGTTCAGATGACTGCACGTTTGATGACGAATTTACGGACGACAATCCATACAGTATAAATATTGTACACATCAACGCAGACCAAACAGGAGTATTTGCCAATCTTTCTGGTCATGAATATTTTGAGGAAAGATACAATATTGGTTTATGGTTTTGGGAGCTGGAGGACTTTCCTAAAGAATGGCACAGATACTTTGCATTTTATGACGAAATATGGACAAAAAGTGAATTTGTCCGTGACGCAATAGCAAAAGTATCACCATTGCCAACATACAATATTCCAAACACAGTTTACATCGATAAAGAGATAAATCCTGACAGAAGGATGTTCAATCTGCGCGATGACGTGTTTATATTCCTGTTTGCGTTCGACTACTTTAGCGTATTCCAGAGGAAGAACCCTCTTGCCGTTATAGAGGCATTCAAGAAAGCCTTTGGCGATAGTAGAGATGTTATGCTGATCATAAAGTCGATAAACGCAGAACCATATCAAAAGGAATACAAAGCAACACTAGACGCGTCGCAAAATAATAACAATATTGTTATATGGAACAGGTCAATGAGCTGGTATGAAATGCTTACATTGACTAAATCCGTAGATTGCTTTGTTTCTCTACACCGATCCGAGGGATTTGGGCAAGGACTGGCAGAGGCTATGCTATTGGGTGTACCAGTGATGGCTACTGCATACTCCGGAAACATGGAATTCATGAACCATGAAAATAGCTGGCTTGTGGACTATGAAATTGTAGATATAAAAGAGGATCACTTTCCATACACAAAAGGTAACGTTTGGGCTGATGCAGATACAGATCACGCAGCAGAAGTCATGAAAGAGATTTACTCTAATAAAGACCTGGCTACAAAGAAAGCAAAGATAGCAAAGAAGTACATAGAGGACAACTACAGCCACAAAGCAATCGGAAAGATGATTAAGAAAAGACTTTCCGAGATAGAAAGAAATACACTTTCAATAGCAACCAACGTACCGCCACCTGCAGAGTGCGATATTGTAATTCCAGCATTCGGAAAGCCCGATCTTCTCGAAAAGTGTGTAGACAGCGTATTAGCCACCACTAGCAATGTAAACATCATCATTGTAAATGACAGGTCTCCAGAGCCAATGGATCACCTCATCGAGAAATATGAGAAATACCCCAATATACTGTGGATAAATCTAGACAGAAATCGAGGTTTTCTTGGCGCAACAGACATTGGTGCCGCTTATGGAGCATCCCCGAATATTCTATTCATGAACTCAGATATAGAAGCAATCGAGGATGGCTGGCTTGAGAAGATATTGCCTGACGGCAATGAGATAGTTGGAGCTAAGCTTCTATTTCCTCCAGAACACCCATTGGAGGGAAGGATACAGCATATTGGTGTAACCAGGCGCAATGATGGTGTTCCATATCATCCCTGTTTAGGTTGGGACGCAGAGAAGTGCGGGAATGAAAGAAAGTACATGAATGCTGTAACTGGCGGTTTGATGATGATCCCTAGAGAGCTTTGGCTTGAGCTAGAAGGTTGGGATAGCGACTTCGGCAAAGGTGTATATGAGGATGTGGACTTATGCTGGCGCGCTCGCGAGAAGGGATATAAAGTGCGCTATGAGCCAGTAGTATTTTATCATTACTCATCAGCAAGTAAGCCAGAGAATGAGAATCACACATTATACGTGCATCTTGAAGAAAACCTCAACAAATTACTGACAAAGCATAGAGTAAAAAGTGATGAGGATTTGTTCTTTGGAAAAGTATCAAAATCCTGGTACAACGCTAGATACAATCTAGAGAGAGCTGCAGAGATCAAAGGAACGGAAGCTGGAAACGCCCTAGTTCGCAAGGCAAAGCGATTAGCGCCGGAGCTGCCAGAGGTACAATATGCGTACGCAAAGATGCTAGCACAGGAATTAGCAAGCGAGGAGGCTATCGAATGGTACAAGAAAGCTATAGAGAACGCTCCTCTAATGTGGGAAGCTCGAGTAGAGCTAATCGATCTTCTAATAGCAGAAGCTAGAATAAAAGAAGCGCTTGACGAATTCAATGAGGTGAAAGCGATATTCCCCGAGATTGAGCAACTGGCTGACAAACAGAAACTATTGGAGGTGTTTAGTGGTCTGGATGGCGATAGTTGATAAAAATGGTAATGAAACAGGGCTTGTTACTGGAGTTAAGCCGTGGGTCATCATGGATGAGTGTATTCAAAATATTACAGAAGTGTACCTAAAAGATATTGGCAGAATACCACACGAAGAAGAAGTAAGACAAATTTTCGAGTATATGTTGAGAGACGCAAAAGTATTAAGACTAGAATGGACAATAGAGGAATTAGAATCGCTATGCAAATCAACTCCTACCCCTCCATCTATGCCATAGGGCATAAAGCAATCAGCAACATCTTTTCATCACCAGTTGTTGTAGAAGAAAAAGTAGACGGATCGCAGATCAGCTTTGGCGTC